>Ga0233426_10001980_pt1 | contig 17853 bp, 10 predicted proteins | sample SI_118_April2016_6_FD_179875 | JGI IMG/M metagenome (GOLD analysis project Ga0233426, IMG submission 179875) | Seawater microbial communities from Saanich Inlet, British Columbia, Canada - SI_118_April2016_10_MG | ecosystem: Environmental > Aquatic > Marine > Inlet | place: Canada: British...
TTTTTAAAACAGAATTTGTTTATAAAGATGGTGAACCTGCCTATGTATTTAGTTCTGCAAATGCAAAAACGGTAAATCGTCATTTTAAATGGATGAATGATTACGGAATTGATGGCGTTTTTGCACAGCGATTTGTTGTAGGTTTAATTAGAGGTCAAGAAAGAATAGATAATTACAATACTGTTTTTGATAACTGTTTTAAGGCTGCAAAAAACAATAATAGGGTATTGAGTTTAATGTACGATTTGTCTGGTACGACCAAAGATAATGTCGTAGAAACTACCAAGGAAGATTGGAAACAATTGGTTAGACGATATAAATTAAACGACCCAACAAACCCAAATGTTTTAACCTATAAAGGAAAAGCAGTGGTATCTATTTGGGGTGTTGGCTTTAATAATAGAAAATACACTTTAGAGAATATTAAAGAGCTCATTAATTTCTTTAAAAATGATCCGAGATATGGCAATTGTGCAGTGCTTTTAGGTGTTCCAACGGGTTGGAGAGCATTAGATAGAGATGCTGTCAGTGATCCTAAATTACACGAAGTTATTAAGTTGGCAGATATTGTGCACCCTTGGACTCCAGGCCGGTACAACGATTTACAATCTGCAGACCAACACAAAGAAAATTATACCATACAAGACCAAAAATGGTGTACTGAAAACGGATTAATGTATATACCTGTTGTTTTTCCTGGTTTCAGTTGGTATAACATGAAAAATGGTAAAGATAAATTTAATAAAATACCACGTTTAAAAGGAGCTTTTTTATGGAGACAATTTTACAATGCAATTTCTTCGGATGTAAAAGCAATTTACGTGGCTATGTTTGATGAAATAGATGAAGGCACAAGTATTTTTAAAATAGATAACAATCCTCCTGTTGGAGAAAGTAAGTTTTTAACTTATGAAGGTTTGCCTTCAGATTATTATTTATGGCAAACAGGACAAGCAGCAAAAATGTTGCGTAAAGAAATCATTTTAACAAAAAAACAGCCAATTTATCCAACGAAATAAAAATCCATTAATTGATGAATTTAGTATTTAATAAACAACTTATTAATTGTATACAATTTCTAGTAATTTCTTTTTTCTTTTTTTCTTGTAGTAATTCAGAAAACAGAATATCAGAAAATCTTGACAATGTAAAATATGTAGATCCACAAATTGGTGGTGTTGCTCCTTTTTTACAACCAACAAGAACACGTATACATTTGCCAAATTCTATGGTACGCATGTATCCTGAAAGAAAAGATTATAGAGATGATCAAATTACTTCATTTCCACTTACTACGAGAAAGCATAGGTCAGATTTACTTTTTAATATTATGCCAGTTTCTGGGAATGTTAACGAGACTAAAAAACCAATTTCAGCATGGGATCAAGATTTAGAAATTGCGCATCCACATTACTACTCAACTTGGTTAGAAGATTATGATATTACTACAGAATTTACGCCTTCTGCACAAGCAGGTATTTTTAGATTCAGTTATCAAAATAAAAATACAAGAAAGTTATATTTAAGAGATTTATCTGGTGATGATTGGCAATTAAATGATGATGGTTCTATAACAGGAACAGAATCTTTTGAGGGTATGCAAGCTTATGTATACGCCATTATAAACCAAAAAGGAACTTTCAGTTCGACAAAATTTGTTGACGATAAAGTAAACTCATGGATTACTTTTAATGATACTACTAACGTTAAGCCAGTCCAGTTTAAATACGGTTTATCATTTATAAGCACTGAGCAAGCACAAAAAAATTTAGAAAGAGAAATTCCTGATTTCGATTTTGAAAACATAAAAGAAAAAGCCCATAAAAGATGGTCTGAAGTAGTGAACCAAATAGAAGTAGAAGGGGGGACAGAAGCTTACAAAAGAACCTTTTACACAGCTTTATATCGTTCTTACGAAAGAATGATAAATATTACTGAGGATGGTAAATATTATAGTAATTATGATAAAAAAATTCACGAAGGCGAACAAGATTTTTATGCCGATGATTGGGTTTGGGATACGTTTTTAGCATTACATCCTTTACGTTATATTTTACAACCAGAAATGGAATCAGATATGATGGCTTCTTATGTAAGAATGTATGAACAATCTGGTTGGTTGCCTCAATTTCCGCAAATTCACGGAGATGCACCACCAATGAATGGTTTTCATTCTACAATTATGTTATTAGATGCGCATAGAAAAGGAGTTAAAAATTTTGATGCAGAAGTAGCTTTTGAAGCGATGAAAAAAAACGCATTAGAAGGCACAATGATTCCTTGGAAAATGGGCGCAGTTGCTCCATTGGACAAATTGGCTTTAAAATTGGGTTATTTTCCAGGATTACATCCAGGAGAAAAGGAAACTGAACCAAGAGTGCACGGTTTTGAAAAAAGACAATCTGTTGCAGTAACTTTAGCTCAAGGCTATGATGATTGGGCTTTGGCGCAATTTGCAAAAGAATTAGGTAAAGAAGACGATTATAAATATTTTTCTAAAACTGCAGAGAATTACAAAAATTTATACTGGAAAGAAAAAGGATTTTTTATGCCTAAAGATGCCAAAGGAAATTGGATTGATATCGATCCAAAATTTGATGGCGGTATGGGAGGTCGGGATTATTATGACGAAAATAATGGTTGGACTTATTTATGGAATCCACAACAAGATATTTTAGGATTGCAAGAATTAATGGGCGGAAGAAAAACGTTTGAAGCACGTTTAGATCAAATGTTTAGGGAAGATTTAGGAAGAAGCACGTATGCTTTAAATGCACGGTTTCCCGATTTTACAGGTATTGTTGGTCAATATTCTATGGGAAATGAACCAAGTTTTCATATTCCATATTTATATAATTTTACAGATTCACCTTGGAAAACTCAAAAGAGAATAAGAATGTTATTAAACACTTGGTTTAAAGACAATATTTTTGGTATTCCAGGAGATGAAGATGGTGGAGGAATGTCTGCATTTGTCGTCTTTTCTGCTATGGGTTTTTACCCTGTTACTCCTGGAATTCCAGTATATACTATTGGAAGCCCATTATTTTCAAAAATCAGTATTAATTTACCAAATGGCAATAAGTTTACCATAAACGCACCAAATTGTAATGAAACCAATAAATACATACAGTCTGCAACTTTAAACGGAAAAGAACTAAAAGGTCCTTGGTTTACACATGATGATCTTATCAATGGAGCTACAATTACCCTAGAAATGGGGAAATATCCAAATAAAAATTGGGGTACAGATCAATCTCTCATTCCAAACAATTTTAAAAATTAACAACAGATTACCTATGAAAAATATAAAAAATTACTTTTTACTGCTATTACTTACTTTAATAGGTATTTTCTCTTTTGGTAAAATCACAAAAACAACAACTAAAAAAGTTGTTGATAATACAAAATATGTGAACACATTTATAGGTACAGGTGGTCATGGACATACGTTTCCAGGAGCTACTACACCTTATGGAATGGTGCAATTAAGTCCGGATACAAGAACTTTAGGTTGGGACGCTTGTGGAGGATATCATCATACAGATTCTTCAATTTTAGGATTTTCTCATACACATTTAAGTGGAACAGGAATTAGTGATTTAGGTGATTTTTTATTTATGCCTTTTTCAGGTGAAGCGAAAGTAATTCCAGGAACTTCAGAAGATCCGGATGCAGGATATCGTTCTAGATTTAGTCATGAAGATGAAGTTTCTTCTCCAGGATTTTATTCGGTTTTATTAAAGGATTACGATATTAAAGCTGAACTTACGGCTACTAAAAGAGCGGGTTTTCATAAATATAAGTTCCGTAAAGAAGGGAAATCGGGAATCATTATAGATTTATCGCATACTATTTACCCAGATCATAAACCAAATCACCAATTTCAATTGATTTCTGATACTGAAATTTCTGGTTATAAAGGTTCTGGTGGTTGGGCTGTAACTCAAGATATTTTCTTTAAAGCAAAATTTAATAAACCTTTTACAGTTACTTTTTACGAAAATGGTAAAAAAATTGATGCCTTACCAAATAGAATGTCTAAAAAATTATTGGCTGTATTAACATTTAATACCAAAGCTGGCGAAGAAGTTTTAGCAAAAGTGGGTATTTCTTCTGTAGATTATGAAGGTGCTAGTAAAAATTTAGACTCAGAAATAAACCATTGGGATTTTAATAAAGTTAAAAATGAAGCTCATGAAACTTGGAAAAAGGAATTATCAAAAATTAATGTAAAGGGAGGCACGGAAGATGAGAAAACAATTTTTTATACAGGACTATATCACACTTCTATAAGTCCAAATACATTTTCTGATGTAGATTTCAGATATAGGGGAATGGATAGAAAAATTCATCAATCTAATGAAGAAAAAATTTATACAGTGTTCTCTTTGTGGGATACTTTTAGAGCATACAATCCTTTAAAGACAATTACTGATCCTGATAAAACTAACGAATTTATAAATACACTTTTAACAAAATACGATCAAGGTGGTATTTTACCAATGTGGGAATTACAGGGGAATTACACCGGTTGTATGATTGGTTATCATTCTGTGCCAGTAATTGTAGACGCCTATAATAAAGGAATTAGAGGCTATGATGTGAAGAAAGCCTATGAAGCTGTCGTTCACGCATCAACGTATGATACTACAGATATATTTTTTCCATCAAAACAAGTAAAAAACATTTTGATGCCGAAAGGTAAGCTCTATAATGAGACAATGGATTTTATTCCTGCTGATTTAGAAAATGAATCTGTTTCTAAAGCCTTAGAATATGCTTATAATGATTGGTGTATTGCACAAATGGCAAAAGATTTAGGCAAAACAGATGATTATAATCATTTTATGAAACGCTCTAAAAAATACACACAATATTACGATACCAAAACTGGCTTTATGAGAGGAAAAAATCAAGATGGAAAATGGCGTGAACCTTTTGACCCTCGTTTTTCTAAACATAGAAAAGATGATTATACTGAAGGAAATGCTTATCAATGGTCTTGGTTTGTACCTCACGATGTTGAAGGTTTGGTAGATTTAGTTGGCGGAAAAGAGACGTTTATTAAAAATTTAGATGTTTTATTTTCTACAAGTTCAGAATTAACTGGAGATGATGTTTCTGGAGATATTTCAGGTTTAATTGGTCAATATGCGCACGGAAATGAGCCAAGTCATCATATTGCACACATGTATAATTTTGTGGGTCAACCATGGAAAACACAAGAAGTTACAGACAAAATTATGAACGAGTTGTATTTTAATAATCCAAATGGATTGGCAGGTAATGAAGATTGTGGACAAATGTCTGCTTGGTACGTATTAAATGCGATGGGTTTCTATTCTTTTAGCCCAGGAAATACGACATATTCTATTGGTCGTCCAATTTTTGATGAAGTAGAAATCAATTTACCAACAGGCAAGAAATTTGTGATTAAAGCAAAAAATAATAGTCGGGAAAATAAATACATTCAAACAACTAAATTGAATGGAAAAAAATTAGATACTCCATTTTTTACGCACGAGCAGTTAATTGCTGGAGGAAAAATGGAATTTAAAATGGGTAATTTACCTAAATAATTAAAGAGTAACATCAACTAAACTTACAATGAAAGATTTAAAAAAAATACCTGTAGTACCTAAAAAGAATTTAATTTCTTTTATTCTTGTTACCTCATTATTTGCATTATGGGGCTTTGCGAACGCAGTTACAGATCCAATGGTTCAGGCTTTTAAAAAAGTATTAGAATTATCTAATTCTGAAGCAGCTTGGGTACAAATGGCATTTTATGGTGGGTATTTTTGTATGGCTTTGCCAGCAGCAATGTTTATGCGTAAATATTCTTATAAAGTAGGTATTTTAATTGGTTTAGCTCTATATGCAACAGGAGCATTATTATTTTATCCTGCAGCGCAATCAGAAAGCTTTATGTTCTTTTGTTTGGGTCTATATGTATTAACATTTGGTTTGGCTTTTCTAGAAACAGCAGCAAATCCTTATGCATTAGCAATGGGAGCAAAAGAAACAGCTACACAGCGTTTAAATTTAGCACAAGCCTTTAATCCTGTTGGATTAATTGCTGGATTATTTGTAGCCCAACAATTTGTTTTAAAGAACTTACAGTCTGATGATATTGTTGATTTTAGTGCGCTTGAAGAAGCTTCTAAAACCCTTATTAGAACTACTGATTTATTGGTAATTAGAGATCCTTATGTAGTATTAGGATTATTTATTACAGTAGTTTTTGTGATTTTTTTAGTTAGTAAAATGCCGCAATCTAAAGCCGAGGGTGAAATGCCAAAAATTGGTGAAACTTTTGCGACTTTAGGTAAAAACTCTAAATATACATCTGGAGTATTGGCTCAAGTTTTATATGTTGGTGGGCAAATAATGTGTTGGACTTATATTTATCAATATGCAGAAGGCATAGGTATGGATAGTGTTACAGCAGGTTATTATCAAATGGCTGCCTTTGTTTTATTTACGGTTGGTAGAGCTATTGGAACGTATTTATTACGTTTTATTAGTTCAGGAAAATTACTAATGTATTTTGCTGTTTTAGCAATGGTTTTTTCTTTAGGAACTATTTTTATTCAAGGTATTATTGGTTTATATTGTTTAGTGGGTATATCTTTCTTTATGTCTTTAATGTTTCCAACCATTTATGGTATTGCTTTAGGAGGTTTGTCAGAAGAGCAATCTAAAGTAGGTTCTGCAGGTTTGGTTATGGCAATTGTTGGAGGTGCATTAATGCCAAAACTGCAAGGAATTATTATTGATGCTGGTGGAAATGGTGTTGCAGACACTTCGATTATGGGAGTTTCAGAAGTAAACTTTTCATTTATATTACCATTACTATGTTTCACTTTTATAGCTTGGTATGGTTTTAGAGTATTTAAAAAGTATGAATCTAGTAGCTCATAATGATATAAAAAACAAGTATGCAAAGAAGTATAAAACTGTATTTGATAATTATAGTTTCTATTTTTAGTAACTCAATAATTTTTTCACAGTCAAAAAAACCAAATGTCATTGTATTTATTGCAGATGATTTTGGTTACGGTTCAACCAATATTTATGGTGCGCAAGAAGCATTAATAAAAACGCCAAACGTAAATAAATTAGCCAAAGAAGGCGTAAAATTTACAAATGCATATACAACAGGTTCTGTATGCACTCCTACTAGATATGCATTAATGACCGGTCAATATTCTTGGAGAACAAAACTTAAAAAAGGAGTTGTTAATATGAACGACCCAGCTTTAATTGATGTGAAAAGAAAAACATTACCAAAATATATGCAATCTTTAGGTTATAAAACAGCAATGGTTGGTAAATGGCACTTAGGTTTTAAAGAAAAAAAGTTCAATAATTTATTAGGAGATATTTATCCTGCTCCAACAGATTATGGGTTGGATTATAGTTTTGCATTGCCTAATAATTTAGATGATGGCCATAAAGTTTACATTGAAAATAACAAGATTTATGGATTGCGTTCTGATAAAATTTCTCCTTACGGAAAATCATTTTATGGAAAACAATACAAAGGATATGATGCCCCACAAAGAGTTACTGAGCAAGTAACAGATGATTTAACAAATAAATCTATAGAGTGGATGAAAAGTTTGGATAAAGACCAGCCATTCTTTTTATACTATGCAGCAGCTGCAGTTCATCATCCCATTATGCCTAGTCCGCAAATGCGAGGTAAAAGTAACGCAGGTGCTTATGGAGATTTTATTCAAGATATAGACCGTTCTTTAGGAGATTTAATTTCATTTTTAGAAGAAAGAGGTATTAGAGAAAACACCATTATCATTTTTGCGAGCGATAATGGAGGAGATATTCCTAGAAAGAAAAATCTTGTAATGCCAGAAAATTTTGCCATTAATAAAGGCTTACAAATTAATGGAGATTATAAAGGAGATAAACATACCATTTGGGATGGAGGTTTTAGAATTCCGTTTATTGTAAATCATCTAAATAAAATAAAAGAAAATAAAATTTCTGAGACAACAGTCTCAACTGTTGATATTTATGGGTTTCTGGCAGATTATGTTGGTAATGATAAGGGGTTAGATTTAGAAGATGCACCGGATAGTTATAGCTTTAAAAAGGCCGTTTTAAAACCAGATCAATTTTATGAACGACCACCATTAGTGCATAGAGATGCGCAAGGTAGAAAAGCAATTCGTTTTGAAGGTTGGAAATTTATTGAAGAAAAAAATAAAGACACAAAGAAAAAGATGAATGCCGAAATGCTTTTTAGCTTAACTAAAGATAAAAAGGAATCTACAAATCTTGCTAAAACAGAAAAAGCAGTTGTTAACAAAGCAAAAAACTATTTATCTAAAATTATAGAAAAGTCATCCAAAGAAATTTGGAAAAATAATTAAAATGAAAAATAAAATAATATTACTAATTGTTGGTTTTTTATTGTTGATGTTTAACTGCAAGTCTAAAAACGAACTTGTAAATCAAACTGAAACCAAGAAGAAACCAAATGTGTTGTTGTTATTTTCAGACCAACATAATAAGAAAGTAATGGGTTTTGAAAATCATCCAGATGCAATCACCCCAAATTTAGACAAATTAGCTGGTGAATCTGCTGTTTTTGATAGAGCATATGCAACAAGAGGTATTTGTGTACCTTCAAGAATGTCTTTAATGACCGGTTTATATCCAAGAACTATGGGCTTAATGGATAATAAAGAAAAAACTACAATCACAAGAGATGCTGTTTCACTAGCAAGTATTTTTAAGTTTAATGATTATAACACTTACAGTTTTGGTAAAAGACATTTAGTTGGTGGTGGAGACAAAGGTTGGGATGTGAAAAAAGAGGTACACGCAGAAGAGGGCGATAATGGAAACTATTTAAGCTGGATTACAAAACAAGGCTATCAAAGTGAATTTTCTTATGATTGGGCTGCAGAATTTGGGAAAGGTCCCAAAGGAAGTAACGATGCGAGCGCCAAAATACCTATTGCTGATTTAGGAACAAGAATTTCTAAATTATCTTTTGGTTATACAATGGAAGCATACACAGCCTCAGAAACCATAAAAATGATTAAAAAACAAAAAAATAGTGACAAGCCATTCTTTTGTTTTTCATCTTTTTACAGACCACATCAGCCATATACTCCTTTAAAAAAATTCAGAGATTTATATAATGTTGCTGAATGGGGGGAAGGAACCAAATTAAAAAGCGGTATAAAAATACCAGCAAGTTTTTATCAACCAACTAAAGATTTACCCCCATTGTTACAATTTCAAAGAAATGGAGGTAATAAAGTTTGGAATATGGATAAAGCATTTAAAGATGAGCAAATCTGGAGAGATTTTATAGGCGGTTATTACGCTTTAGTTACAGAAGTAGATCATTATGTTGGTGAAATATTAGAAGCTTTAGACAAAGCAAATATGAAAGAAGAAACCATTATTATTTACACTACAGATCATGGAGATTTTGTAGGTAATCATGGTATGGTGGAAAAAGCTGCTGCTGGGCATAATGTATATGAAGATATTTTAAATATTCCTTTAATTATAAGAATCCCTGAAAAAACAACCAATGGAAAACATACTGCAGAGTTAGTTACTCTAGTAGATATTATACCAACTTTAGTAGACGTTTTAGATTTAAAAGTACCAGTCTTAAAACATAATTTTGAAGGCCAGTCCCTTGCTAAGCTTTTGATAGAAAACAAACCTTTAAATAGAGATTATATAGTTTCAGAAAGTTGGTTTCAAGCAACCGTAATTGGTAAAGACTCAAAATTAGGTATTATGGTAGAAAATAAAGTAAAACCTAGACAAGATTACAGAGAATATGGAGACATGTATTTTGATAGAAATACAGATCCTTTAGAAATAAAAAATGGAATTAAGGAAGAAAAAAATCAAGCGTCTATATTAAAACTTCGTAACTATTATGAAGAATTTAATAAAAAAATACCTGGGATTGGTAAACAAGAAACCGTACAAAATAAAACAAAAAAATAATGAATACATCAAATTTTAAAATCATATTTTTTGCTCTTTTATTAATGATAATTAATACTATTAAAACACGAGCCCAAAACACAAAAAAGCCAAACATCATCTTCATTATGACAGATGATCAAAGTGCTGTTGTTCCTTTAGATTCAGAAAAGAGAATTCAATCGCGTCCTTTTGGATTTAATGGGGATAAAGAAGTGCACACACCCATTATAGATGACTTGGCAAAGAACGGTATGATTTTTAACAGCGCATATGTATCAAGTTCTGTATGTGTGCCAAGTAGATACACAATGCTAACGGGACGTTATGCAGGAAGATCTGAAGGCCCTGCTTTTATGAGAATGCATCCTAAAGGAACGATGACAAGAGTAGAAAATAATACGGAAATAGAAAAAGACAAACCAAACTTACCAAGACTTTTACAAGAAGTGGGGTACAAAACAGGTTTTGTTGGTAAAAGTCATATTGTAGAACATAACATCGTTAACAATAAAAAAAATTGGACAAAAAATGGCTTTCAAACCTATGCAAAAAATGCAGATCCAAATGACCCAGCAGTTTCTAAAAAAATGTATGAGAACCATCAAAAATGGACAGAAGTAATTAAAGAATATGGTTTTAATTATGCAAACGGAGTTTATGCAGGAAATTTAAGAGAACAATATAATGATTCATTAAATGTTCATAATATAGAGTGGAAAAATAAGGCTGCTTTAGAATTCATCGATGAAAACAAAAAAGATCCTTTCTTTTTATATTATAGCGAAACGGTTCCTCATGGTCCAGCTCCATATAATATGAAAAATGGAAAATATTTTAGAGGTTTAGATTCAAATCCAAAATTTACGGGAGAAGGTCTAGTAGATGCAGATTATTCCTATTTACCCACTAGAGAAGAAATCAAAGAAGAAGTCAAAAACCTCGATAAAAAAGTAGCACATGCTTGGTTGCGTTGGTTTGATCATGCAGTTGGTGCCGTTGTAGATAAACTAAAAGCAGAAGGAATTTATGAAAATACCATTATTATAATTACTTCAGATCATGGGAACTACAACGGAGGAAAAACGAGCTTGTATGAAAGTGGAACAAAAGTTCCCCTGATGATGCATTGGCCAAATGGAATTAAACCTAACCAAGAATATAATGAGTTAGTTCAAAATATAGATTTTACACCAACTTTTTTAGAGCTCGCAGGGATAAAATTAAAGACTGTAAAATCAACATTAGACGGTGTTAGTTTAAAAAAAGTATTAAAAGGAACTAAAAAACCAGTGCATGATTATTTATTTTTTGAGATGGGTTACGCAAGAAGTGTGATGACTAAAGATTGGAAATACATTTCTGTGAGATATGATAAACAAAAACAGAATAGAATCAATAGAGGTCTAACATTTAAAGGATGGAAAGGTGCAGAACTTCAATACCCCTATTACACCAGAAATGGTCATTTGGGAAATATTGCATCAAAAAGCAGTGCTTTTTATTTTGATGCTGATCAAGTATTTGATTTAGTTAAGGATCCACGTGAAACGGAAAATGTTTTTAAAGACAACAAAGAAAAAGCAGAAGAACTTAAAAAGCTATTGACAAAAAGCTTAATGTTATTTCCTAATAGACCTTACGCAGAGTTTGTAAAGTAATATGGACAATGCTATAAAATCAATACTAGTAATTTTTACGTGCTGTTTTATTTTAAAGAGTGCTGCTCAAAAAACAATAGATACAATAGCGACAAAAGCAGGTGGATATGATATTCCCATTCGAATAAAACTACCAAAAAAGACTACAGGAAAAAATCCTGTGTATTTCTTTGTGCATGGAGGTGGATGGAATGGAGGCACTGCAACTCGTGTTCCGCCAGCAAGATTGCACACAGATGCTAATTATCTAGCTGATCAATTAGGTGTTATTTATGTTGGATTAGGGTATAGATGCAAAGGAAACAACGCAACATTTGCAGATGCTATAAAAGACTTAAAAGCATCTGTTCAATGGTTTTTTGATAATGCAGATACATACAATGCGGACTTAACAAGAATTGGGTTTGGAGGAGCGTCAGCAGGTTCAACATTGGCAGCTATGATGGCTCAAAAATATAAAAATTGTAAACTATTTGTTGGTGCAGAAGGCATGTATAATTTAGTAGATCATGATGCTAAAAAATCTCTTTTTCCCAGTCAAAAAGGAAGAGCATTATATGGATTAGCGACGGAAAAAGAAAGTAAAAAAGCATCTAGCTTTTATAATTTAAGAGAAGGTCCCCCAACTTCTTTATTGTTAAATGGAAAAGAAGATGCCTTATGTCATTATTCACAAACAGAAAAATTTGCTGAACAAATCAAGAAAAAAGGAGGCAAAGTAAAAGCTGTTTTGTACGATAAAATTAATCATACTTGTTTAAGTGCATCCTACCCTGAAGTACTAAAAAATAGTGTTTTAGAAATTGCCAAATTGTTTATTGAAGAATTTCAACTAGAAAACACAAATATGAATCAAATAGAAGTCCTTTTAGATAAAAGGCTTCAAGGACAGTATACCAAAGAAAATATTAAGGAAAAAGAGATTTTAGGCACTTGGAAATTTAAGAATATTATCATCACTTTAAATGAAAATGGACAAGGTTATTATTTAAATTCTAAAAATAATAGCACAAAAATATTCACATATACTTTAGAAAAAGATTCGATAACTTTCAAGGTTAATGGCAAAACTAAAATGTTTTATATGCGCAAAAACAATAGAATTCTCTACGAATATGTTATTGCAAATACTAGAGCTAAACATAGACGTTTTAATTATATGAAAGTTAAAAAATAAAAGCATCTATTAAAAATCATTCATGAAATATTTTTTATATACCTTATTCATAATTTTAACTTTTGGTTGTAAAACACAAGACACTGCTAAAAAGAAGATTGCTTTAAATAGTCAGAAAAAGAATTTATTATTTATTATTGTAGATCAACAAAGATATGATGCATTGAGTTATGCAGGTAATACTATTTTAAAAACGCCAAATTTGGACAGATTAGCAAAACAAGGCGCATATTTTAAAAATGCGTACACTCCTGTTGCTGTTTGTGGACCTGCGAGATCTTCAATCTTAACTGGAACAACAATAAATACACACCAAGTAACAACAAATGATAAAACCTACGATTATAACGATACCCCAGTAATGACCATGAAAACCTTTGATGAGATTCTGACAGAAAAAGGATATCATGCAGAATATTATGGAAAATGGCATGTGTTAACTTCGCATTCAGAGGTCTATAAAAATCCAAAAAAGTATGCTAAAAATGGGAAATATATATTTGAACCCCAAGGGCAAAGACATTTGTATCTTGATTATTTAAACGACGTATTTCCCAAAGTGAAACCTCAAAAAGGAGAGCTTTTAGATCGATTTACTAAAAGACCATACACTCCAGATCCCATAGATATAGATTATGGAAAAACTTACGATGACGTTAAAAAAGAAGTAAAACACCGTCATTCTCAGCCAAATTATCATGGTAAATCGAGCATCCCAAAAGAACATACGATAACTGCATATTATGCGAATAAAACCATTGATGCAATCAAGAGGTTAAAAAATAAATCTTTCAGCATAACGACCTCTTTTCACTTTCCGCATGCACCCATGATTCCATCCGAGCCTTATTATAGCATGTACGATCCTGATAAGATGCCTATTCCCTCTAGTATTAAAGATAATATGCAAAACTCCCCTTATATTAATGCAAATGGTAGAAATAAGTTGACTGTTTTTGCAGATGAGGAAAAAATAAAATATATGATTTCTAATTATTATGGTTTAATTACTGAGTTAGATGATTGGATTGGAAAAATAATGAAGACCCTTGAAGATGAAAGTATTGCAGAAAATACTATGGTGATTTTTACAAGCGATCATGGAGAGATGTTGGGAGCGCATGGAATGCGCGAAAAAAATGTATTTTATGAAGAATCTTCTCACATCCCATTAATGATTAAAATGCCCACTGAAATTAAAAAAGAAACTACAGTGAATGGTTATGTCTCTAATGTAGATTTATTCGCCACAATTATGGATTATTTACAAATTGGAAATTATAAATCCGATGGCGAAAGTTTACGTGATTTAATAGAACAAAAACAAACGAATCATGGGAACTACGTAGTTACTGAATGGGATTACCGTGGGCCTATTCAACCCAATTATATGATTGTCAAAGACGGATGGAAATTAATGATTCCGTACACAGAAGATTCAAAAATATTAAATGTTTTATATAATTTGAATGATGATTCTCAGGAGATGAATAACTTATTAGGGAATAACCCTGACAGAAGAAAATATAATGAGAAAGCAGAAGAATTAAGGATCAATTTACTAGAATGGTTGAAAAAAAATAACTCTAAACATTACGATGGTGTGTCAAAACGAAAATTAATTTAATTCCTTCAAAATGAAATTATACCCTTTACAATTTACACCACTTTACAAATACAGAATTTGGGGTGGAGAAAAATTAAAAACTGAATTAAATAAACAATATACAGAAGAAAATATTGGAGAATCTTGGGAAATTTCTGATGTTTCTGGCGATGAAACTGTTGTAGCGGAAGGTGCTCTAAAAGGACAATCTTTAAGGGATTTAATTAAAGAATTTAAGGGCGACTTTGTTGGAAATGCTGTATATGAAAAATTTGGAGAAGAATTTCCACTATTAATTAAGTTTATTGATGCAAAAACACCCTTATCTATTCAAGTGCATCCAAGTAATGAAGTGGCTAAAGAACGTCATAATTCATTTGGGAAAAATGAAATGTGGTATGTAATGCAAGCGGATAAAGATGCAGAATTGATTGTTGGTTTTGATGAAGAAATAAACACTGATGATTATAAAACACATTTAGAAAACAATACCATTTTAAATGTAATGCATCATGAAAATGTGCAAAAGGGCGATACTTTTTATATTCCTACAGGTCGGGTACATGCTATTGGAGCAGGTGTTTTGTTAGCAGAAATACAGCAAACATCAAATATTACATATCGTATTTACGATTATGATAGAGTAGATTCTAAAACAGGAGAAAAAAGAGAATTGCATAACGAATTGGCAATTGATGTCATAGATTATAAAGTGCACAAGAATTACAAAACGGATTATTCTATAGAAAAGAATGTGTCCAATACATTGGTGCATTCACCTTATTTTAGAACTAATATTTTAGACATCAATTCAACAGTAAAAAAAGATTATTCTGTCATAGATTCGTTTATTATTTACATGTGTGTAGAAGGTACAGTTAATGTTATTTCTGAAGGAGAAACCTACACCATAAATAATGGTGAAACGCTTCTATTACCAGCTAGTTTTAAAAAAATCACTTTACAATCAGAAAGCGCAAGGGTATTAGAAGTTTATTATTAATAAATAGCGCTTAGTTAATTCAATATTAATAGTAAATTAATGTGAACCTCTTTTATTTGAATAAAATTATAAATTAAACAACATGAAAAAAATAATTGTATTACTTCTTCTTTTGACTGTGTCAGTAACTCAGGCTCAAAAAAATCAAAAAGCAGTTGCGTTAGCAGAAAAACTATCGAAAGTAATGGAGTTTGATGAAGATCAAAGTGCAAAGCTTCTGGAATTAATTCTGGATAGAAACAACAAGAAAAGAGCTTTGAGAAAAGAATACGCAGATGATAAAGATACCTTTAAAGTAAAAGCTAAAGAAGTAGAAAAAGCATATAACAAAGATTTAAGAGTGTTAGCTGGTATCGAAAAGTTTAAGCTTTTAGTTGTCTATAGAAAAGCAAAAAGAGCAGCAAATAATTAAATTATTTAATAGGTTGTAACCCTGAATTAATTGTTTATTAATCAATAATTAAGCCATTGATGTTTTATTTGTTAGCATAACAGATTATAATAAAAATGGTTAAAAATTATTTAATAGCACTCCTATCGGTTTTAAGTTTTACAACTTCTTTAGCTCAAGAAACTGATGACAACACCAAATACATAGATCCAACCATTGGTAATGTTTCCCGCTTTCTAGTGCCAACATATCCAACCATTCATTTACCCAATCAAATGCTGAGAATGTTTCCTGTAAAACAGGATTATATTTCAGACATGGTGCAAGCATTTCCTTTTCAAGTTCCCGCACACAGACGACAAGGAATTCTACAAATGAAAACTACTTTAGGAGATATGAAAAACAGTTCCTGGAATAAAGGAATGGCTATTGATCACGATTTAGAAATAGTACATCCTTGGTTATATTCAACGTATTTAATAGAAGATGATATTAAAGTTAGCTTTACCCCTTCTAAAAAATCGGCGATTTATAAGGTTGAATTTCCAGAGGGGAAACAAAAAAACTTTTTAATAAAAGGCACGAAAGATATGCAGTTTTCTGAAGGTAAAAATTCATTTACCATTCAAGAAAAAAGAAGCAAACCAACCAGAGGGGAACACGCTGTTATAAATACTGTAACCATTTATGTATATGGTAAGGTCGTAGATGAGAATAACAAACCTATTGAAAACATCAACTACATATTTAACACTCACAAACTACAAATTACTGCAACAAAAAACACACCCACAACCTTGCTCATAAAATATGCGATTTCTTACGTGAGTGCGGCACAAGCGGAAGAAAACTTCAATAAAGAAATTAAAAACAAATCGTTTGAGGATGTATCTAAAGAAGGGAAAAAAGCTTGGGACACGGTAACGAATCAAATTCAAGTTGAGGGTGGAACAACGGCTCAAAAAAGAACGTTCTACACATCGCTATACAGAACGTATGAACGCATGGTGGATGTAAATGAATATGGACACTATTATAGTGGTTATGATAAACAAGTGCATAAAAGTAATCGTCCTTTTTATGTAGATGATTGGGTATGGGACACCTATTTAGCACAACATCCCTTACGAACTATTTTAAACCCAGCCTTAGAAAACGAAATGCTGAACTCGTACACCCTAATGTATGAACAAAGTGGTTGGATGCCAACATTTCCTCAAGTATATGGAAATCATTTGTGTATGAACGCCTACCATTCTTCTGCTATTTTTATTGATGGCTACAGAAAAGGGTTGAAAAACTATGATGTAGAAAAAGCATACGAAGGCATCAAAAAAAACCTAATGGAAGGTACATTTATTCCTTGGAGGCAAGGAAATCCGAGAGGCGCTTTAGACGATTTCTATCACGAAAATGGCTATTTTCCATCACTTAAAAAAGGAGAACAAGAAACAATTGCAAATGTAGATGGTTTTGAAAAAAGACAACCTGTTGCTGTAACTTTAGGAGTTAGTTATGATTTTTGGGCAGTGTCCGAATTTGCAAAAGAATTAGGAAACACAGACGATTATTCAAAACTGTCCCCAAAAGGAAACGATTATAAAAATCTATGGCATTCAGAAAAAAGGTTGTTTATGCCAAAAGATGCAGAAGGAAATTGGGTAAATATCAACCCAAAACTAGATGGTGGAAAAGGCTATAGAGAGTACTATGACGAAAATAATGGGTGGACCTTTGCTTGGTCTGTACAACATGATATTGCAGGACTCACTAAGTTGTTAGGCGGTAAACTGGCCGCTCAAAACAGACTAGATCAGTTATTCAGAGAAAGTTTGGGCATTAGAAAAAGTGATTTTTTCGTTAATGGTTCTAATTCTACAGGGATGGTAGGTCAGTTTTCTATGGGCAATGAACCCTCATTTCATATTCCATATTTATATAACTATTTTGGCGCGCCTTGGAAAACCCAAAAACGTACACGCTTCTTGTTAGACGTTTGGTTTAAAGACAACATTTTCGGAATCCCAG
>Ga0233426_10001982_pt1 | contig 17849 bp, 15 predicted proteins | sample SI_118_April2016_6_FD_179875 | JGI IMG/M metagenome (GOLD analysis project Ga0233426, IMG submission 179875) | Seawater microbial communities from Saanich Inlet, British Columbia, Canada - SI_118_April2016_10_MG | ecosystem: Environmental > Aquatic > Marine > Inlet | place: Canada: British...
TGAATCAAAGCGTTTGTTGCATTACGTAGATCTTTACCTGTTACAGGTTCGGAATTTTTTGGTCGACTTGAATCATACTGGCCTCTGTAAACTAAAGTACGTTTTCTATCGTAGAGAAAAAAATCTGGGGTGCATGCTGCCCGATATGCTTTAGCTATCTCCTGGCTCTCGTCAAATAAATAAGGGAATGGGTAAGAAAATTTTACAGCATCCTCGGTCATTTGCTCAGGGCTATCGTCAGGATAACTTTCAACATCATTTGAACTAATTGCTACTACACCAAGACCTTTCTCATCATATTCAGATACAAAACTTACAAATGAATCTCTAATATGAACTACGTAAGGGCAGTGATTGCAAATGAATACAACCAACAAAGCAGGATATTCTTCAAAAGTTTCCAAAGATACTGTTTGACCTTTGACCACTGCATTCAAATTTGGAAGAATAAAACTAGGTGCAGGAATACCCAGTTTTTCCATTGTAGATATGTGCGCCATGAATTTTAGTCCTTAGATACTATTTTTATTGTGAATTTGAAATTATATAAAAAACTCTTAACAAAAATTGTTACGGCTTATATGATACTATATAGGATTATTTATTTTCTTTAATTAGTTTATTTTTCCCTGTTATGAAATGAATTTTCCCATTTATTTAAATTGCTTTCTGTAAGAACTTATCAGTTGGGCAAGACAATAAATCTAAAAAAGTTTCATTTAAGAGCAGCGACCACTATCACTTCAACTTTGTATTCTGTCGAAGCAAGTTTTGCTTCACCACATGCACGTGCCGGAGAAGTTCCAGGTGTTATCCAAGCATCCCAAACTTCATTCATTTTTCCAAAATCCGCCATATTGTCGAGCCAGATAGTGGATTGCAGAATTCGTGTTTTATCTGAACCCGCCTCATTTAGTAATGCCTCAACTTTCTCAAGGCAAGTTTTAGTTTGTTCAGTTACTCCATCCCCTGGGTTACCTACCTGACCAGCAAGATAGATAGTATCATTATGAATCACAATTTGACTCATACGGTTACCAGTTTTTATTCGAGTGATTTTGTTCATGCTTGATGTCCGTTTTCTAAAGTTTTATAAAATCAGAATTCACTGAGGTTAAATATACACTTCCCTTCTTCAAGACCGAGAATTATTTTTGGTACTTTTGCAAATAGTGTGTACTCAAAGACCATGGCATTCAAGTCAGTATGGACAGTAATGTAAGTTGCAGGGATAACATTTTCATAGAACGCTTATGGAGATCAGTAATGTACAAAAAAATCTTTCTGGAGGAGTTTGAATCTGTTCCGGAATTATTCTCAGGGTTAAAAGAATTTTTTGAGTTTTTACAATTTTGAGAGACCACATCAATACCTGCTAGGAAAACACCTGCAGAGATTTATTTGGGGTAGAAAAGTTGCTAAGAAGTCAGCATGAATAATACAATGAAAGACAAACTAAAGTATACATTAATTCATAAGAAATACTGTCCTTGACTTGGGATCCACTTCAGTTCATCTCTGTCCAAATATCTCAGCAAAAATCGTTGAAAATTACCATTTTTTTACAGGTGTAATTTCCATTTCACCTAAGGTCTTACAGCGTCCGAAAGTATTCTCTATTGAATCATAATCTGGCGCTTCAATAACAAAGAAAAACCGATGTGCAGAAGCATTCACAAGAAATTGAAGGACTGTGACACCATTTTCTTTGGCCGATTCTATAGCCTGATCCCAGAGTGCTTTTTTGGCTTCATCCCCTGAAAAGCAGGTTTCACCAGTATGACGATGTTCCATGTGCCAGATCATAAGCATTCTTTATATTATAAATTATTCAATTAAGGTAAATCTTAAATAACCATTATTAAAAGGTTATGAGCTGACAATATTCTGTTTTGGTCCAATATACAATCTTTTTTTCTCGGTTCTACAAAAAGGTAAGGGGAAGTAATTTGTTTAGGTACTTTATCGTTTTGTTCCAATTGCTTTAAAAAACGTGTAGCAAAAAACTCCATCTTGTTCTGTTGTTCTGTACAACGCCCTAATTCCCTCATCAAAAGTTTTTTCACCAATTAATCCAGCTGCAATAGAGGATTCACGGACACCTTCAATCATTGCCGTGAAAGTGTTCTTTGTGAAGCCTTCCACAAGCCCAGGCTTACTTGAATCAACATAAACCATTCGCGGAGAAACTGTTACAGAACTGAAACCTGCAGCTTTTAAGAGAGGATATAGCTCTCTGCCAATATTGGCATTCCCACCCGCTCGTTTTTGCAATTCTACCTGGCATTGAATAGCTTTTTGCGCTGCTTCACTGTCAGGATAGAAATAGGTCGATCCGTGGTCTCCTTCGATAACAGTGATTGTCCCGCCGACTTTTATAAGACTTTGCAGGATAGCCAGGGCATTTTCAGGTTGAGAAAGATGTTCCAAAACATGACACACAAAGACATGGTCAAAAGATTCCGTCTCTAAGTCCAAATTGAAAATGTCAGCACATAGAAATTGAACGTTGTTTAAGCCACTGGTTTCTAATGCTCCTCTGGCTTCTGTAATAGATTCTTCGAATATATCGATAGAAAGTAAAGAAGCATTCGGGCTTTTGCGGGCAAGTGTAACCGTTTGAGCACCAACTCCACATCCTACTTCCAAAATCCTGCTTCCGGCCGGATAAGATGTGTCCGAATGTAAGAGTTCAACCAAAGTATTTGCTTGATCTTGCAGACGCCTGTTTTCTCTTAAATCGTATCCGTGAACATATGCTTTATCCATGACGTCTCTCTTGTTGCTGAACGGCCAGGAAAGTTGGAATTTTTAATCTATTAATCTTTCCCGTTAATTTACACTTCAAATATTAGCTAAAGAATACGCTAATTGTAGAGATTAAGACTTAAGATTGTTTAATAAGGTAACGGAAAGGACTGTCTTTGGGATCACAATATTTTCAAAATTATCTGAATAAAAATCATGGATAAATCGGCAAGGTTGACTGCATTGATGATCGAGTGCGCATAAGGACATCGTGCGCTTTCAGTTTTGGAAAATTATCCAGCATCACGCCATCAGGGTGAAGCCAGCGTGTTACAAGTGCAAGGTAAGGGTCACACATGGAATATTGCTCACCAAGCACCCAAGGGCCGACAAAATAATGCTCTTCGATCACTTTTGCATAGCTTCCCATATTCTGGGCTACCTTGTCTGCCATACTGACATGAGCCGTTTTATCGTCCGCCCATCTTGATCCACGTATTTTATGAGCATGGCCAACATGCACAGTTGACGCAATATACATATTAAAGGACTGCGCCTTGGCTAATGCAAATGGCTCCTTTGGTGCCAACTGTTTTTCAGGATACATTTGCGCAATGTAAAGTAAGATCGCAGGATTTTCTGTCAAAATGCCATCTGGTGTCATTAGTGCTGGTACCCTTCCTTTGGGGTTAACTGACAGGTAGCCCTGTGAATTCTGTTCCCCTGTATCAAAATCAATCCGCTTGGCAACAAAATCGGCTCCAGTATCATACAGCAAAATATGTGGCGCAAAGGAGCAGGATTTTTCGGAGTAATAGAGCGTGAGCATGTTGCAAATTATTCGGTTTCTGCAATTTTATATGATTCACTAAAGAAGATGAGTGAAAACGCATACTAGAGAAAATTTATAATGTTTTGGTTGAATATACAATCTTTATTTTTCAGTTACATAAGAAGGTGGGAATTTTCTAAGTAAGTCTTTAATTGAATGATACTGAAGATTGTTTATTTTGATAACGAAAAGTGAAGTGGACCCGAAGCCAAGGACGGTTTATCTTCCTATGAAATGAGTTTATACTCCACTTATTCCCTATGTCTCTTCCATTATCCAGATAGTTCTCTCACCAATGTATCTATCTTCTGACGGAAGGAATCGTTCACCGTGAAATAGTGTCCGTTCTCTTCATGGATGCGGTCTCCTGTTTTATGGAAGAGTTGAAGGTGTTTCTGGAAGGTTAGTATGTTCTCTATTGAACATTTTTTTCCACTATCGTCCTTTATGGTCACTCTGAGATTTTTCATGATTCCTTCTTCTTCTTTTTCAAAAGTATTAAAACTGCATTAATGTAATCCGAAATTATCCTAGTTGGTTTTCTAATTGGTTGGTTTAGGAGAATCCAATATATACCATCATTTGATTTGATTTACAATGGTGTTGGGAAGATTGTGGAGGAAATCTGTACCAGAATTGATAGTGCAGAATTATTGATATCGTTTGTCTTGATTGTGAAATTGTAATAAGATGATCAACAATCAAATAATCAAAAATTACCAAATCTCTTTCTGTATATGAAGTTTGCAATTAAGGATGATTTTCTTGAAATTTCCAATTTATTTAAGAAGAATCGGAAACTGTTTCCACATATTCGAATGGGTTACTTACTTAGAAGTATTCAACAAAATGAATGTATCTATACTGATGGTGTAGTCATTATTTTCAAAATCCATCAAAGGACAACCCAGATTGGTAACATAACAAAATCACAAAAGTCAGATTTTCATCTTAACCAGATATTAACTACAAAAAATGATGGTAGTGCATCAAAAATTCTGAATCAGTTTTTTAATTACATTAGTCTATTACCTCATGCATCTGGTGCTATCTATCTCAATGTAAGAAGTGAAAATGATCGTGCAAAGAAATTTTATGAAAGAAATGGAATGAAATTGATTGATAAAACCAGTTGGAGTGATGGAAAAATAAAAGGTGATGTTTATCAAATAATAGTCAAGAAAAATGGTAGTCAAAATTTAGAAAGTTTTTTCCCAAGTTTTGATGCATCCAAAATCGTATAGTAAAAATAATCAATTTCATATCAGGGTTATCTGACTGTGAAGAGTTAGTGGGGAGTTACTCACAGGAGAGGATGGTGTTGGTTTTAGGGTGTTAGTTTTTTATCAACTTGAAGTTGATGCATCGTTAGTCCATCCTCCCCTCTTCACTCTTCATTTAAATCCACCTCATTCATTCGATCAAGATAGAACGATAAACATAATTTACTGAACTTGCTCATGGAACTTTTTCGATTTTTGGCAAGCGGTAAAACCAGGGGAAAAGGCTGATCAAGAAAAAAAGACCTGCGACGATCACCAGTGTAAGGGGTAGTCCGTATGGATTCCACAGGTCCATACTTACTCCCCCAGCCATTGGGCCGACAAATGCCCCCACACCCCAAAACACTCCAAATGCGGCCATGGCTGTAGCCAGTTCAGCCCCCTTGAACCATTGACCGGCGAGAATCATGGCAACTGTGTATACACCTGCAAAAAGCCCCCACCACAGAAAAAGAGTTGTCCATAAAAGGAATGGTACGCCCACAACGAACGGCCAGACTGCTGCACCGGCTAACCCCGCCAGAGCACACGCTACTAATACCTTCCGTGGATTAAAGTGATCAGCAGCCCAACCTATGGGAAACTGTAGCAATGCGCCACCGGCTGCACCAAAGAACAGCATCAAAGTCGCAGAAGACTCGGACATCCCAATCCTTAATCCGTAGACTGGCATCAGGCTTGTAGTTGCAAGTTCCTTGAAAGCCACCACAAAGCAGGCCAACGCAAGCAGTGGCGCTACGAAAGCAAAACTAACCACACTGAAGCCTGGATTGTCACTGGAATTTGGGACATAGCGTCCAGCCCATAGAAGAGGAAATCCAGCCAGAACCATCAAGCCAATACCGGCAAGAAACGGGAGTGTGCCTTGTGCGCCTGTCATTGAAAGCATCAATGGTCCTAGAGCAAAACTTAACGCCAGAGTGGTATTGTAAAAACCCATGACACGTCCGTGGTGTACACGGGGTGTTATTTCTATTATCCAAGTCTCGGTAACAACAAACAGCACCGAACCTACTAGTCCGCCGAGGAACCGTATCGCAAACCATGCTATGATCGACTGCGTACTCATGAGAGCGAAAATGAGTAAGATCTCAAAAGCCACACCGCCAAGGAGGAGACTACGTGCTTCCATGTTTCTCATAGACCATGGAACAGCAAAAGAGCCGATAATTATTCCCGCTGGAGCCGCCATGGCCAACCCACCGATTAGTGTACTGCTGACACTACGTGCTTCCAGGATCAACGACAGTAGCGGTGTAAATAGACTGATCGTGATACCGTAGATGGAAAGGCAACCAATTAATGCAGCCAGGGTCAGTGCACGTTCTCTGGTCCAAACTGGTTCACTGGTAGATTTGGTCGTCATCGGAAGACTTTATACGGTTACTTTTGTAAAAAATTTTGTTACCACCATATAGCTTCAAACTCCAGATTTTTGTATGACAATGTTACCCCCTCTTTTGAAAATTTGACTCGCTTTATGATAACTCAGATCTCTTACAATTACTCTTCCATATGCTAATTCACGGATTCGAGTCGTTTCAGAATCCAATCATCATTTTGTATACAGAGGATCAACAAGATTCCTGAACGTTTATTAGTCATTTGGGAGTGGTAGAAGCTTTGGCCTATTGCCTGTCCACTTGAGTGCAAAGTCAACTTCAACAGAGAATGATTCTTTAAGGCAACCGACATTGGTCCAATCCTGCAAAGTAAATTCGACCTACCATTTTATGAGTTTACACCAATGATGTTGGTTTAAACTTTCAGGTTGTGATGAAAATAAATATGAAATCATCCAAATAAGTTTACTTGTTTTTGAATTCTATCTGCAAATTTTAGGAGGCAAGGTTGTCAATGATGTTACCGCTCTTCTAGTTGAACCGCAACTGGCAAAAGTGATTGTGAAATATCAATTTCAGGTGAATTTGATGTTTTCCAAAAACAGCACATCACTTACAATCACCTAACAATCAGATTACGAGGATATACTTGACACCATCAAGAGTTTTTTCAGAGAAAGTCTGCATTTTGCCAAGTCAAAAGGAGTTCTGAAAAAACAAATTGTGCTTGATCCGGGAAAGTTTTCTTTTCAGTGGTGCTAGAAAATACAGCTTTGTGATCCTCAGGAGAATTTCAGAACTACATGAATTTGATTCGCATTTGCTACCAAGGACTTCCATAAAATAATTTATTGCTGGCGTCTATTGGGGTATCTTAAATTTTGCAGAACGCAACATTACGGGTGCGGTTGCATCTCAATCAATCCGGTGTACAGGAACTTCGTCAGTAACCTGAATTACGCTCATTCCAGTACGCTCTGACATAGCCACAAGGGTACGCTTGATGTCTGGGTGAATGGTTGCGCTGAGCAAGGGGCTATGTTGTATGTGAAGTTAGAGAGAGATTAGTTAAAAGTCTTTTAACCAGTTAGGAGTCTTGATATAATCAGGTAATTGAGGTTTAGGTAGTGTTGATTTGTTTCGCCAGATGTCCCAGTAAAATCTTGCAGTGGATTCGAGTGCTTGCGTGTTATGAAAGGCCTGTGCAAGTGTATCACCTTTGGCAAAAGCGCCATGCCATTTTAGTATTGCTACTGGGCATTCAATCATAGCATTTGCCATATCTTCATCAACTTCGTACCATTGCATGAACTTCTGTGCGGCAACTACCTGAATCTGTTGACCTAAATAGAGTAATCCATTTTCATCTAAAGGACGAATTTCATCAATGTAGAAAGAAAGAAGGGAAGCATAATAAGGGTGAGCATGAATTATTGCCTTGGCATCAGTTTTGCGATAAATAGCGCGATGCATCGAGAGGACACTAGATGCGTTTTTCACTTCCTCATCAGAATCAACTTTTGCGCACAAAAGTTTTTCAGGTACAAGATCTTTCTTAAAACACTTTGTGGGTGTGATTATAAGATCTTCTCCTAGGCGAACACTGTAATTACCACCTTTAAGATGCAACAGACCAGACTCAACAAGCATATCGGAATAGTTAGCCATTTCTTCTGCTATCTTATTAAGTTCATCCATTTGAATTTCTCTTAATTTAACGTTTCGACAGCATTCAAGTATGTCTGGTATGCCACCTCGTAAATTTCTTTATTTTCTAAGTTTGGTTCAATCATTCGCTGGGTAGTTGTCATTGAATCAATAGCCTCAAAATGATTTGAGTATATTCCACTTGCCACCCCAGCCATCATTGCAGCGCCAAGACAGGTAGATTGTTGGCTTTGAGGAATAGAGACTGGTAAACCAACTGCATCAGCCATAATTTGAGACCAAAGTACTGAACTTCCACCCCCTCCAGTTAACTGCATACTGTTAATATTGGGAACATGCTCCCTTACAGCATCTAAAGCGTGAAGTTCTGCAAAAACAACACCTTCCATGACTGCTCGCACGAGATGTGCCGCACCATGGGACAGTCTTAATCCACTTACTAATCCACTCATTTTAGTGTCCCAGATCGGAGAACCAGCTCCAGCAAAGTGAGGTACTACTAAAACGCCCTCGCTTCCAGCGGGTATTTTAGCAGCAAGCTCATCAAGCCTTTTAAAGCTTAATTCATTTTTGTTTTTGATGGTGCCACCTAAAAGATCCCGTACCCAACTATAGGCTGATCCAGCTGTCAGGAGAAGACCATCTAGATCCCAATGGTCAGGCAAAACTGCTGGACAGCAGGTTAGTCTTGGATCAATTATTGGTTTGTTAATTATAACTCCAGTTACTCCTGCAGTACCAATATACATGCAGGCCACATCAGGTTCTTTCACACCGGCCCCTAATTTAAAACAGCCAGCGTCCGAGCCAGATATAACGACCGGAGTTTTTTTACTTAAGCCTGTCTCTATTGCTACATTATTTGATAAATTACCGATAACTGTTCCAGGCTTCACGAGATGTGGTAGTTTATCTTTACTGATTCCAGCAATGTTGAGTAATTTTTCTTCCCAGGAACGCGTTTTTAAGTTCATAAATCCTAGATAAGAACCGTTCGAATCATCGCAATACCAGCCATCTCCTGTAAGTGAATTCAGTACTACCGTCTGTGGTAGTGCGAAAATTTGTGCTGCATCAAATATTTCTGGCTGGTTATCCCGCCACCACATTATTTTAGTTATAGATGGTGTTGGATCTAATGGTATTCCAGTCAGATTGAAAAATTCATCGACTCCAAATTTCTTACTAATATTTTTAACTTCTTTTTTAGCTCGACGATCATACCAGAAAATCAGTGGTCCGATAGGAATAGAATCCTTACCAAATGGAACGATAGTAGCCCTTGATCCTGTGACACCTATGGCATGAATTTCTTTAACTGATATATCACTTGAATTAATGGCGTCTTTCAAGACACTTACTGGCCATTTAGTAAGTATATCTGAAGAGCACTGAGCCCAACCGGTTTCGGGCGAATTGCTTGAACAACTACGTGAAGCAGAAGCTACTTCGTTTCCTAGAAGATCAAAAATACAAGCTTTAATTTCTGATGCTCCTGCATCAATAGCAGCGATATAAGACATAACTATTTCTTAGATGCGGAAAAACCAAGTTTTCCGGGGCAAAGAACATTCGAAGGGTCAATCGCTTTTTTTATTAGCTGGAGAATGGTCATGCCAGTGCCTAGTTCTTTAACTATTATTGGCATACGTGCTATGCCAACTCCGTGGTGATGTGCTGCCATAGCACCGGTCATTGAAGTTATTTTATGTGTAGTCTTCCAAATATTTCGAAGAGTTTCCTCTGCTTCGGCAGGACTTTTTTCTCTGTTTGTTCCACTCAGGAGTATCATGTAAAGTGATGTTCCCTGAGGATAGGCATGTGAGAAGTGCCCTAGAACTTCATCTACATGTTCAGCCAAAGTTTTTTTTAGTTCATAATATGTTGCATAAATACCAGTCCAAAAGTGCGCCACTTCAACGGTTTCTGCAACCCCAGCAGGTTTACTGACTATTTTTTCAATTGTCGAATAGTCAAAGCGACGTAGCATCCAATCCTGAACCAATTCTCGTCCTAACAAAAGACCACCAGCTTCCTTACAAAATCCTATCGCCGTCTGGTATTCTGCACTACTCACCAGGCTTATCCCCTCAAAACCCAAAAACATTATGCAGCCGGAAAAACTGTCATTTTTTGTAACGTGACGAGATTCATCTTCGTCGTAAAAACGAATCAGGGATGGTCTGAGGCCAATTTGCATTATTTTTCGCATCGTCTCAATCCCTTCTAAAACAGTATCAAAAGATATTGCCTCGTAGATTTGGTTTTCACTAACTGCAAAGATCTTAAATGTCACTTGGGTGATAACACCCATAGTACCTTCAGCTCCCAAAAAAATTTCCTTCAAGTCTGGCCCCATTGAAGCGCGAATAGCTGGTTTTATTTCTACAATCTCTCCGCTTGGTATGACAGCCTTGATTCCTAAGAGTAGTTCTTCAATTCCTCCGTATCGTGAAGAGAACTGTCCAGTTGATCGCGTAGAAACCCATCCTCCAGCAGTTGAACTATCAATTGACTGTGGTGAATGGTTTAGGGTAAGACCTCTTTCACTTAAATAGTTCTCCAACTTGTCACCCATAATTCCTGCTTGAACTGTTACAGTAAGGTTTTTTTGGTCCAAGTTTAAGATTTTATTCATGCGAGACATGTCTAGACTTACACCACCTGTGAGAGGTAATGGCGCTCCTGTAACTGCTGATCCAGCACCCCAAGGAGTTACAGGTACTTTAGATTCACTTGCCCAGGCTAACAATGTAGACACCTCTTTTTCAGATTGTGGGTAAACTATCACATCTGGGAAAAAGTCGTCTTTTCCTTGTTGTCTTGTCTTGATTGATACAGACCATGCATCATGGCTATGATCTAATATATCCTCCTGCGATACTGAAACCCTCCCTTTAGGAAGTAAATTATTCAGATCATCAATCCAATCTTTCATTATTTTAAAAAGATACCTTAGATTTTCTTACTGATATTTAAAAACTTCTGGAAAAATAGATTTATGGAATGTTTTTATTTTGGAAGAAACTTGAAATAGAAATTTTTCCCTCACGAAAATTGTTTACTGCAACAGCTATAAGTACTATAAGCCCCATTATGAATAGTTGCCAAAAATAATCGACTCCGGCAATCACTAAAGCATTAGTCATCATTGATAGAAGAATTGCACCTATTAAAGTTCCATAGATGCTTCCTCTACCACCAAAAAGACTCGTCCCTCCAATAATCACAGCAGCAATTACATGAATCTCCATAGTTGTGCCGATTGTTGCTTGTGTTGAATCTATTCGAGCAATCATTATCAGTCCTCCTAAAGCAACAATTAGTCCCATAAAACAATAAACAAGAACTTCAATTAAATTTACGGGAACACCAGCAAGCCGTGCTGCTTCCCTATTTCCTCCAATTGCTTTTACATGAAGCCCAAATTTAGTCATATTAAAAAGCCAAGCTCCAAAGATGACGAATATCAATGAAATTATGACTGGAACTGGAATACCAAATACGATTCCTTGACCAAACCATGTAATTGACTCAGGTAAACCATAGTGCATTTTCCCTGCTGAATGAACAAGGGCTAGACCTCTTACGGTAGCCATCATACCCAAAGTTGTAATAAAAGGGGGAATCTTAACTAAAGTGATGAGCAAACCACTTATGCTCCCAATAAAGCCGCCCAGGAAGAACATGATTAATACACCAAGTAAAGGATGCATTCCTCCTTTTATTAATTCAAATCCGATCACAGTAATAAGAGCTAAAATGGAACCGACTGAAAGATCTATACCAGCAGAAGTAATCACAAAAGTCATTCCAACTGCTAAAATTATATAATAAGATGCTTGAGTCAAAATAGTTAAGAAGTTAGATAACGTTGCAAAACGGGGATTAATTAAAGAAAATAACAACGCTAAAACGATAATAACTATTGTAAGACCCATACCTTGAAAAATCCACTTACGGTCAGCATGACCAATTACATTTTTTCCCATTTTAATTTTTTTTCTTTATCTAAAATTATTGTTTTTAATCTTTACCAAAAGTTATCATTTTTACAACAGATTCACGAGAAGCTGAAGAGGTATCAACTATATTAACTAGCTTCCCGTTTTTCATTACAGCAATTCGGTCTGCAAGTTTAAAAACATGTTCAAGGTTATGACTAATAACTATTACACTAATATTATTTGACTTCATGTTTTCAATTAGTTTAAGCACCTTACTTCCCTCATCCACACCCAGTGCAGCCATTGGTTCATCCATTATGACTAATTTGACATTTTTAAGTAACAACCTGCTAATTGCAACTGTTTGACGTTGTCCACCTGAAAGATTTACTACGGCATCATTAACTTTTGGTAGGTCAACACCGAATTGCTGAAGGAGTTCAATTGTTTTTTCACGCATTTGAACGTGATCAAGTTGAGGAATGAATCCTAAAACTTTTTTTTGTATTTCTTTTCCTAGAAAGACATTTTCTGGCACGTTTAAAGCGTCAACAAGTCCAAGACCTTGGTGCAGACAACCAATTCCTATTTCATCTGCATCACGAGGTTTAGTTAATTTTACAGGTTTTCCATCAAATTCGATACTTCCACTATCTTGAGGCGTAGCTCCAGATAAAGCTTTTATCAAAGTAGATTTACCTGCGCCATTATCTCCAACAAGAGCAAATATTTCACCAGTATAAATTTCAAAACTAACGTCATCTACTGCTTTTAACCCACCATAGCTTTTCGTGAGCCTACTCACCCTCATTAAAACATTTGATTCTTGATTTAACTGAGTACTTTTTTCCAAAATTTCTCCATATTTAAATTTGTTAATGAATATTATAGTCAGGAATGAACAAATTATAGGCTGGCCAGTTTTTTAAATCTGCAGCTCATAGAGGATATGAACTGCAGAAAAAATAATTAGTAACAAATATTTTGTAAAATTTATCTTCCCATTTTAGGTTTTGAATAGCGGTTAGAATAAGCGACAATGTCATCGGCATCAGACCATTTATCAATCATTTTAAAAGGTCCTGACCAACTCTTTGGCACTGTTTTTCCTTGACTATGTGCCACTATTGCATCTGCAACCCCCACTCCACTATCATCAATTGGACGTAAAACTGATGCAGTTAACCAACCTTCACGCATTGCTACAATTTCATCACCTGTTCCACCAAATCCCATTGAAGCAATTTGATCAGATTTCCCAATTTGCCTAATTGCTTGACCAGCACCTAATCCAATTGTCGTAGATACTCCATAGAATAAATCAATATCATCATGAGCTGCTAAAAGGTTTTGGGCAGCATCAAATGCCTTACTCCGATCAAAATCAGTATGTGGTCCAATTACCACTTCAATATTAGGATATTGTTTAACCACACTTAAAAATCCATTCATTCTTAGATCGCTGGCTTGACCTGGCGCTCCTTGTAATACGACAACTTTTCCACTTCCACCAAGATGCATGCTTGCCCATGAACCAGAAATTTTTCCTCCAAGCAAATGCGAAAACGCCACATAAGTCATTGCCCGAGCTTTTGGATCTTCATGGGGCGTCAGATGATTGTATACAACTACTGCTATCCCTGCACTTTTAAGTTTCCTCAAAGCAGGTATAACTGCATCGTATTCCGTTGGCCCAATAACTACATAATCAACACCCTTTTGAATAACCGATTCAACTTGAGCAAGTTGCCCAGCGTGATCTACATGCCCTGCAACCGCGAGTTGTTGTATTTCATACTTTACTCCAAGTTCATCCAACCTTCCTTGTATGGCCCAGTAAACCCTTTCCCATGCATCTGAAATATCAAAAGATGGAGTAATATAAGCAATTCTCATAGGGTTTGCAGCATTTACTCCTGTTGTTAACGACACTAAAAAAGTTAATGCTAAAAATAGTTTAACTACATTTTTTATTATTTTGACTTTCAATAATTTAATCATAGTACATGCCTTATTTTAGGTTAAAAATAGCTTTCTCCAGAAACTTCTAGAAAAAAATGAAAAATCCTGAGAAACCATTTTCTACAGAACCGGAACATTTTTACATAAATTATTTTATGTTGTCAAGTAATTTATTGAAAAATTTTAAATAATTGCATTGATATATTTTGATATTATGAAAGACTATCCACATTATATTGAATATATTAGATTTAACTGTCTGGAAAAACGGGAGACAAATGAACTACCTTAGATTTGTTTATTAGTAAATAATTTTAGATTTACTCTAAAGTATTTTGGAAATAATAATGAGCAAAACTTACCAAACAAAATTTTTTTAAAAACATTCAATTCTTTTCATATGAAAAATAAAAAAAATAATTTAAAAAAATTATATGATTCTTCTAAGGATGGATTATCAAGTGAATTATACACTTTTGAAAAAATTAAAGGGTTTTGCCATGAAAAAAATGATACAAAAGCCTATGGAAGGTTTAACGGAAAAACAGTTTTAATTACAGGCGCTAAAGGAGATTTTGGGCAGGTATGTTCTAAGAGAATGGCTCAGGAAGGAGCAAATATAGGCTTTTTGGATATTCTTGACACGGAGTCTTTAGCAATACAATTTAAAAAAGATTATCCTGATCAAATATTCCATTCTTTTCAAGTTGATATTACGAAAGAAGACCAAGCTATTGAAGTTTCAAAAGAGATTGAAAAAAAATTCAAAAGAATTGACCATTTATTTAATAATGCAGGATATCAGGGTGATTTTACTAATACATTAAATTATGCGGTCGAAGATTTTAGAAAAATTATAGATATAAATGTGACAGGTGCCTTTATTATGCTCAAAACAATCTCAAATATTATGAGTAAACAAGAACCTCGTGGTGGTTCAATTGTTAATACGGCATCAATGGCTGGAATTGGTGCTCCTCCTAATATGATAGCCTATTCTGCAAGTAAAGCAGCTGTAAAGCATATGACAGTTATTGCTGCAAAAGATCTAGCTCCTTTTGATATAAGAGTAAACAGTATTTCGCCAGCATACATTGGGCCGGGATTCATGTGGACAAGGCAGGTTGAACTTCAAGCAAAAGCTGGATCTGTATATTTTAGTGAAGATCCTGAGAAAGTAGCTTATCAAATGGTTGATTCTGTTCCCATGAGAAGATACGGATCTATAAATGAAGTGATTGGGCCTGTTTTATTCCTATTATCTGATGATGCTTCTTATCTTACAGGTATAGATATAAAAATTACTGGTGGAGAGTAATCCTAAAAAGGAAAAATATAAAATGTCTAATTTTTTTGATCGTTTCTCATTGTCGGGTAAAAAATCTCTTGTAACTGGAGCTTCTAAAGGTATAGGGGAGGTGATTGCAAAGGTACTTGCTGAAGCAGGTTCAGATCTAGTTATTGTTGGAAGAGACAAAAAAGGTCTAAATAATACACAACAATTTGTTAAAAAGCTAGGGCGAGATTGCTTGATAATAAGTTCAGATCTTTCTAAAAAAGAAGGCCCAGAGAAAGTTGCAAGAAGGGCTTTAGATTATTATGGAACTATTGATGTGCTTATTAACAATGCAGGTGTAACTTTATTGGATAGTGTTTTGTCTACAAATATTGAAGATTGGGAAAAGGTTCAAGCTACGAATTTGCGTGCTCCATTTATGCTTGCAAAAATTTTAGCACCAAAAATGATTGAACAGCGAAGTGGCAAAATAGTGAATATCTCTTCCCTGGCAAGTGAATATGCATTGGAAAATCATATTGCCTATAGTGTTTCAAAAAGTGGTCTTAATATGATGACAAAGGCAATGACTGCGGAATGGACTCGATACAATATTCAAATTAATTCAGTATGTCCAACAGTTGTAATGACTTCAATGGGAGAATTAGCATGGGGTGATCCTGAAAAAAGCGCACCAATGCTGGCTAAAATACCTCTAGGTAGATTTGGCCAACCAAGTGAAATAGCTGATTTGGTATTATTTTTAAGTTCTAATGCTTCAGATTTTATTTGTGGTCAAAGTATCTTTATTGATGGTGGTTTTTCAGTAATGTAGAATTAAGATTTTTGAAAGGTGTACTAAGAGTAAATTAAATCTCCAAAAAATAAAATATATGCCGTTTTTTCACGGTACCCCTAGTAAAATGAAGAAGAATCGATGATCAATTCTTATATGTAAAGGATATGAATGTCCGCAGACCAATTGTTTTTGGGGATCGACAGTGGGACCCAAGGCACGAAAGCCATTGTCTTCAGTACCACACAAAAAAAAGTAATTTCAGAAGGTTATGCTTCGCATGACTTGATTGAAAATGATGAAGGGAAAAAAGAACAGGAACCTTCCTGGTGGATCGATGCATCTACCAAGGCAATCACAAAAGCATTGGAGGGAGTCAGTTTTTCAAAAGATGTTAAAGCGATTGGAGTTTCCGGACAGCAGCATGGAATGACAACTCTTGATGCAGAAGGCCATATCATCCGCCCTGCCAAGCTCTGGTGCGATACAGAGACCGTGTCTCAGTGTGAAGAAATCACGCAAAAGGTAGGAGGACCTGAGAAAGTGGTTGACATCATTGGAAATTCAATTGCCGCAGGCTTCACCGCTTCTAAAATCCTCTGGATGAAACAAAACGAACCTGAAAATTACCAACGTTTGGCAACGGTTCTCCTCCCTCATGATTACATCAACTACTGGCTCACCGGAGAGAAAAAGACTGAATACGGAGACGCGTCGGGCACTGGTTATTTTGATGTGAAGAACAGAACATGGGCCCCTTCTATTTTGCAAGCTATTGATGATTCTGGAAAGTTGAATGGCTGTCTTCCTGAATTGATTGAGTCTCAAGCTCCGATAGGCATCATCACTCCGGAGATTGCCAATCAATTCCAATTGTCACCCGACGTAATCGTTTCTTCTGGAGGAGGCGACAATATGATGGGGGCCATCGGAACCGGGAATGTGGTTCCTGGGGTGGTCACGACCAGCCTTGGAACTTCTGGCACAATCTATTCCTGTGCCGATCAACCGATCATCGATCCCAAAGGAGAGTTGGCTGCTTTTTGCTCCAGCAGTGGTCACTGGTTACCTTTGGTCTGCACCATGAACGTGACCGTCTCGACGGAATTGACCCGCGCCCTCCTTGGTCTGGGGATTGAAGATTTGAATCAAAAAGCAGCATCGGCCCCTGCAGGTTCTGAAGGCCTCACCCTCCTGCCATATTTCAATGGAGAACGAACTCCAGCATTGCCCCATGCCAAAGCCGTGCTTTACGGCATTACCGGACACAATTATACTTCAGAGAATCTTTGCCGTGCGGCCATGGAAGGAGCTACTTTAGGATTACGTTACGGTTTGGATGTGCTCTGCCGACAAGGCATTATGCCTCAAGAAATCCGTCTGGTCGGTGGAGGTGCCAAAAGTGCACTTTGGCGTCAAGTGGTTGCTGATACCTTCGACTGCACCGTGGTCTGCCCGGAATCTTCTGAAGCTGGAGCGATGGGTGCGGCCCTGCAGGCGATGTGGTGTTATCGAAATGAAAAAGAAACGGCCACTTCTTTTGAAGGAATCACTCAAGAATTCGTTTTCATGGATGAATCTACCCGAACCGATCCTCAAAAAAATTCAGCAGATCAATACAGGGAAATTTATCAACATTATTTGGAACTGAACGAAATCATGACTCCGCTTTTAAATTGATATTAAAAATAATGGTAGTACGAAGAAATATAGGAGAATCCAATATTTACCATAACTGGGTTTAGACTACAATTTGGTAGATGGCTCTGCTTATACTTAAATTTATTCTTCTGTTAAAGTAATTTAATCTTCATGTTCAGGTAGCTCCTGCATTTCAACTAAACCAGTGAAAAGTATTTCATCTTAATTTTTCGGTAGGCAGGTAAAATTGGTAATTGCTTGCAAAAGCTGGCTCCCCAAGCCGGACTCGAACCAGCGACCCGATGATTAACAGTCATCTGCTCTACCAACTGAGCTATTGGGGAACATAATCA
>Ga0233426_10001983_pt1 | contig 17838 bp, 18 predicted proteins | sample SI_118_April2016_6_FD_179875 | JGI IMG/M metagenome (GOLD analysis project Ga0233426, IMG submission 179875) | Seawater microbial communities from Saanich Inlet, British Columbia, Canada - SI_118_April2016_10_MG | ecosystem: Environmental > Aquatic > Marine > Inlet | place: Canada: British...
GCAGAATATTAAGTATTTGAGGAATTTCATCTAACTTGTATTTTCTTATTTTTTTTGAAAATTTTGAAACTTCTCCATTTCTATCATAAGTTCTAATTTTATAAATAGTGAATTCTTTCCCATATTGCCCCACTCTATTTTGAAAAAATAAACCAAAAATTTTGGTATCTATAGTGGCTAAAATAATTAGGATACTAACGGGAAAAAGAAGGGTTGGAATAAGTGTCAAAGACAGCAGAACATCCAATAGTCTTTTGAAGACTTTTTGACTGGTTGATAAACCAATGATTTGTTGAGGAATGCTAGGAGACATTTGTTTTATTTAGAGATACTATGAAAAGAACTTAGCTCTTAACATTGAACGCTATATCAAAGGTAAGGGATTTTTTTTAGTTCAAACAATAACAAAAAAAAACGCCTAGGAAAGTTATCTAAGGCGTTACTTTTTAATAAATTAAAATAAATGTTTACAACCTATTTTGTAAGACTGAACTAAAAAACTACTTTTTAAGCAACCAACTACTAGACTGTATTTTGTCTCCTAAGCCATCTACCAAAGTAATTCCCATTTGATCACAAATAGGTCTTTCTGGAATGGTATTGTTATTTTGGTCTCCTCCATTGGCAAAACTCAAATCATAGGTTGCACCAAAGTCTAAGGCAATTTTTTCAATGGTTTTGCAAACCGTTCTGTCTTGGTCTATAGACAACACACAATGATCTACAGATTTTATATTAGAAACAATAAAAACACGTTCTTGTTCTTGTTGAAATTCTTTGGATCCTTTTAAAACTCTTTGATGATCGTTATTTACAATCACAAATAATTCGTCTGCTAATTCTTTCGCATTGTTAAAATACTCTATATGTCCTTTGTGTATTGGGTTAAAATACCCTGATACTATCATTCCTTTTTTCTTACTCATGTTATCCTAATTATAGTCTACAAAATTATGAATATTTTCTAACTTTTATTCTTAAAACCTAACTGAATTAACTTTTCTTGTTACCAGTTAGGAGATGATACTCTTTATTTAATTTCCAGTCTCTGTATTTTTTATCAAAAAAGATTTTGTAAAGATTATTGAATTTATTTTTAATGAAAAGTTGCCTATCTATCTTTTTTTTTTTGGCCTTACTTTTCTCAGTATCTGTTAACAAATCATTAAAAATAGCTAAATATTGATTGGTTTCTTTTGTTGATTTGTATGCCAAGGAATCTAGATTTCCAAAGGTTATATAACAACTGGCCAAAAAACAATTTAATGGATTTCTTAAGCTCTTAAATTTAGAAACAGTATGTTTTGCATTCACTTTTTTCGATAATAGAAAAACATCATAGCCATTTCTGAGAGCCATGCTCATATAATATAAGCCATCATCATTAATTTGTTTTGCTATGATTGATAAGGCTAACTGATCTTCAAAACCTAATACATTTATATTATTTAATTCTTGAACACCTTTACAAAAAATATCATAGTGAAATTCAGCAGCGTATTTTTCTTTAATTAATTCATTATGAATTTCTATGGCTGCTAACCCCCTATCAGTAGTTAATCTTGGATAATGTCTAAAAGGGTAAATATATTTTTCTTTAATTTTAGTTTGATAATTATTAGCTAATAAAATTCTTATAACTTTTAAATAATCTCCTTTTGAAACTATAAAATCTATATCGCCCACCATTCGTTCAGCAATATCTTCATACAATCCTTCTAATAAATTTCCAGTTCCTTTCAGAAAAATTGGAGTGATATCATTCGCAATTAATAATTCATTCAATTCCCTTGCTTGTTGTATAATTTGATGGTTTCTATCACGATTTAACTCAGTGATATGCTCCATGAAGGCCTCTAGATCTTCTGGTAAATAGTTTAAAAAACCTACTCTTTTTAGATTACAATACAAGGCTGGCATTACATAATGGCCGGTACTTACTTTGACTACTGCTTCCCAATCTATATCATCTGCTTTTAATCTCTCTTCAATAAAAATTCTATTTTTTTCTTCCAAAGAAATTGTCAAACATTGTGCAACAAAAAAAAGGGTTTCTTTATAAGTCATTTTATCATAACGAATTATCTTCCAAAATCATCTTGAACTCTAATAATATCGTCTTCATCTGAAGGGTGATTAGCATCTGTATGTTGCCAAATCTCTGCTACCACACAATAATCATCTAAGCCTATTAAACGATGTCTTTCTCCTTGCTGTAATACAATTTGATTTCCTTCATTAAACACTTCCATCTCATTTTCAGTATCTGTATTACTTCTAATAATTCCAGCAGATCCTTTATAGACTTGCCAAATTTCTGCACGTCTGTTATGGTACTGCCAAGACAAGCGAGCATTGGGTTTTACAATGAGAATTTTAGGACTTAGCTTCCCTCCTATTTTTAAGGTATTTACGTCTAAGCCTTCAAAAAATTTATCAGAAAAAGCTTGTGCTTGGGTTTCATCTATTACTAAGAATCCTCCCCAGGGTCTTTCGAAATCGTGAGATACTACGGAGAATCCAAAAGATTCAATCTCTTTTTTTATTTCTTGATACATATTATTTATTGTACATTTTTTTATAATATTCTTGATACTTTCCTGAAGTTACTTTCTCCATCCATTCATTATTTTTAAGATACCAAGCTACTGTTTTTTCAATCCCTTCCTCAAATTGCAAAGAAGGTTCCCAACCCAACTCGTTTTTTAATTTTGAGGAGTCAATTGCATAGCGCAAATCATGACCTGCCCTATCAGTAACAAAGGTAATGAGTTTGTCTGAGGTTCCTTCTTCCCTCCCAAGCAAAAGATCTACGGTTTTAATCATCACTTTGATCAAGTCAATATTTTTCCATTCATTAAAGCCACCTATATTATAGGTGTCTCCTAATTTACCCTTGTGAAAAATAACATCAATTGCTCTTGCGTGATCATCTACAAATAACCAATCACGAACATTTTCTCCTTTCCCATACACAGGTAGTGGTTTATTGTTGACGATATTATTGATAAATAACGGAATCAATTTCTCAGGAAACTGATACGAACCGTAATTATTGGAGCAATTAGAAATAACAGTTGGCAATCCATAGGTATCCGCAAACGCTCTTACAAAATGATCTGAAGAAGCTTTGGATGCAGAATAGGGAGAATGGGGGTCATAAGCTGTTTCTTCTGTAAAGAACCCTTCTTCACCTAATGAGCCGTAAACTTCATCAGTAGAGACATGATAAAACAATTTATTGGTAAAGTTTCCCTTCCAATATCCTTTTGCCGCTTGCAATAAGCTAAGTGTACCCATTACATTGGTCTGAGCAAATGAGAAAGGGTCTTCAATTGATCGATCTACATGAGACTCTGCTGCTAAATGGATGACCGAATCAATCTTATAATCTATAAAAACCTTTTTTACATTTTCAATATCACAAATATCACACTTAACAAAGGTGTAATTTTCTTTAGATTCAATATCTTTTAAATTTTCTAAATTACCAGCATAGGTTAATACATCCATATTAACAATATGGTATTCTGGGTATTTATTTACCAATAATCTCACTAGGTGAGAACCTATAAAACCAGCGCCTCCAGTAACTAAGATATTTCTCATGAGTTCGTTTTTATTTTTATCATACAATCTTTTAAAGAATCTTTCCAATGCGGAATTTCTAGTTTAAAATCTGTTTTTATTTTAGACTTATCCAATACCGAATATTGAGGTCTTTTTGCTAAGGTAGGATAGTCTTTTGTTTCTATTGGATACACTTTACAGTGTACTTCTCCTAGTTTCATAATCTCTTTAGCAAAGTCATACCAAGAAGTAACTCCCTCATTAGAGTAATGATACAACTTTCCGTTTTTACTAATATTTTCTGAGCTGTCCCCACATAGAATCTTTAAACAGGTTTTAGCCAAGTCTCTTGCATGGGTAGGAGTTCCTGACTGATCAGAAATAACATCTAAGGTTTCTTTCTCTCTTCCCAAACGCAACATGGTTTTTACAAAATTATTTCCATATGCTGAATACAACCATGAAGTTCGTATCACAAGTGCATCAATGTTACTATTAATAACAGCTAACTCCCCTGCTCTTTTGGTTTCTCCATATACTCCTGTCGGACTGACTGGATCTGATTCTTTGTAAGGGATGGCTTGATCTCCATCAAACACATAATCTGTAGAAATGTGAATTAACTTTCCGTTTACTTTTTGTAATGCTTTTACAATGTTAGAGACTCCTTCTGAATTTACTTTTTTTGCAATCTTCTCATCCTCTTCAGCTTTGTCTACAGCGGTATATGCTGCACAGTTAATAACTGCATTGATGTTATTATCTAGAATAAAAGCTTGTAATGCTTTAAAATTACAGATATCCAACTCAGGAAGATCCTTAAAAATAAGATCTACCTTTTTATCGTTATTTTCTAACTCTTTAATTTCTGATCCTAATTGCCCGTTTGATCCAGTAATTAATACTCTCATATTTTAGTTTGTAAAAGGAGTTACAAATTCAGAAAAAAATGGAAGTTTTGCATCTTTCTCTGAAACCAAAACTTCACTTTCATCCAATCCCCATTGGATATTTAGTATTGAATCATTCCAACGAATTCCTGCGTCAGAATCTGGTGCATAGGTGTTATCTACTTTATAGGCAAAAGTAGCGCTGTCACTCAAAACAACAAAACCATGAGCAAAGCCCTTAGGAATAAATACTTGTTTTTTGTTTTCACCTGAAAGTTCTATTGCAATATGTTGTCCATACGTTTTTGAATTCTTTCTAATATCTACTAATACATCCAACACCTTTCCTTCAATGCAGCGAACCAATTTAGCTTGTGCAAAAGGAGGTTTTTGAAAATGCAAGCCTCTTAAGACTCCTTTAGAAGATTTAGATTCATTGTCTTGTACAAATTTAATAGGATATACGTTTTCTTCAAATTTCTCTAAATTAAAAGATTCTAAAAAATAACCTCTATTGTCTCCAAAAACTGAGGGCTCTATAATATAAACATCTGCTATTTCTGTTTTAATAAACTTCATTTTACTCTTTTGCTAATTTTATTAAATATTGACCATACCCATTTTTCTGTAAGGGCTCTGCTAATTTCTTCAACTGAGTTTTGTCTATGTACTTCATTCTAAAAGCAATTTCTTCTAAGCAGGCTACTTTTAATCCTTGCCTCTTTTCAATTGTTTCTATAAACTGCCCAGCTTCCATTAGAGAGTCATGAGTCCCCGTATCTAACCATGCAAAACCTCTACCTAACAATTCTACCTTTAAGTTTTGTTGTTTTAAGTATTCTTGATTTACGGAGGTAATTTCCAACTCTCCTCTGTGAGATGGTTTTATTTTTTTTGCAATTTGCACAACGTCGTTTGTATAAAAATATAACCCAACTACTGCAAAATTTGATTTAGGATCAGTAGGTTTTTCTTCAATAGAAGTTACATTTCCTTTTTCATCATATTCTGCTACCCCATAGCGTTCAGGATCATTTACATAATAGCCAAATACAGTTGATTTACCTTCTGCTACATTATTTCTAGCATTTTGTAAAATTCCTGAAAAACCGTACCCATAAAAAATATTATCTCCAAGCACCAAGCACACATCATCAGTTCCAATAAATTCAGATCCAATAATAAAAGCTTGGGCAAGCCCATCTGGACTAGGTTGTTCTTTATAGATTAAACTAATACCTATTTCGCTACCATCTCCCAATAATTTTTCAAAATTTGGCAAATCTTCAGGTGTAGAAATAATTAAAATTTCTTTTATCCCCGCTAACATCAATACGGATAAAGGATAGTAAATCATAGGCTTATCATACACGGGTAATAGCTGCTTTGATACTCCTTTGGTTATTGGGTACAATCTTGTTCCACTTCCTCCTGCTAGAATAATCCCTTTCATTAAGTCCTATTTATAATTTAACTGATTCAAAATTTCTTTATTGATAAGTTTCCTCTTTCGATCAAACAGCCAACCCCATTTATTGAAATACTTCAATGCTGAATGCATATGATACAAAAGTAATTTTAAATTTTTATAAGAACCTTTTTCATATGTATGTATAACATGAACATTAGGGTAAAATAGAACCTTACTCACTTGAGCAATTCTTCTTGACAAGTCTACATCTTCTAAATACATAAAAAAACGTTCATCAAAACCACCAACTTTTCTTATTATGGATGTTTTAATAAACATAAAGCAACCGGATACAGTCGGCGGCTCAATTTCTTTGGAATAATCAAAGAACCTAAGCTCATACTTATTTGTTATCTTTTTTCTTATACTATCTATTGAAATAAATCTTCTTATAATTAAATCTATTGGTGTTGGCAGTAGCTTACATAAAAATTGAGTTTCATTATTTTCGTACAAAATTTTTGGTGAAATTAGACCAATAGATTGATCACTTTCAAATTTTTTTATAATTTCATCAATTATATTAGGAATAAAATAAATGTCTGGATTCAAAAAAATATGATATTTACTATTCAAATTATATGCCTCATTTAGAGCAATATTGTGAGCTTTACCAAAACCCAAATTTGAATCGTTAAATATATAGCTGATTCTTGCATCATTTGCTAAGCACGATAATTCATCATTTGAAGAATTATCAACTAAAATTAACTTTACATTTCCTTCAAAACCTAAAAAAGATTCAATTACTTTGTAAACATCATCTTTTTTATTGTGAAATAAAACTATTGAGCCGGTTATCATTTATTTTGTCATTATCAATTTATAATCCTAATAGGATTTCAACTAATTTACTATCCTTATAAATTTTGTGAAATTCTAATTTTCTATTCATCCTAATATCTGAATCTATTTTATTTGTATTAAACTTACTCAAGATAGAAATAAAATCCTCGTCTGAATTACAGACAAAATTTTCATTGTAACATTCAATACCTTCAAAAGCAATTTTAGTACCAATTACATCCACCCCCAATGAAAGTGATTCCACAACTTTTACCTTTACGCCTGCGCCTGAGAATACTGGAGCTATTAGAGCTTTAGATTTTGAGATTACTACATAAGGATTATCCACAAATCCAAGATACTCAATACTTTTAAGACCATCAATTTTTTTTAATAATCTATTAGGCATCTTGGGGCCTATTATTTTTAAATCAAAATTATGAAGAAATGGAAATACATTTATTAAAAACCAATCTAAACCTTCATAATTTTCTTTTCTATTCCATGCACCGTACATCATAAAATAATTTTCAACTTGAAATACATTGTTTTTGATATCAACTATCGCCTCATCTAAAAAAAAATTAACCTTTTCAGAATCAAGACCATAATATTTCTTAATTAAACCAGAATCTTTTTGACTAAAAGTAAAAATTTTGTTCGCACGTTTTAATATATGTTTTTCTGAAAAATTAATGAAAAAACATTCAATTTTCCCTTTTGATCTGGAAAATTTTTGTTGTATCACATCATGGCAGATATGAATTTTATTTGAATGTTTTAGAAAATAAGAATATATCTGAACTTGTGTAAAATCAAAAATTAACATATCATAATTTTTCCTTTTTTTAATTAATGTAAATAAGAGTGTCCAACTAAATCGGGAAATAAAGAATGGGTGAAAAAACGGATATAATAAAACATTTAATATTTTTCTAAGACCATTATTTTTTATCTTAATTACCTTATTTACTTCTAAATTTTTATCTAGTTGATGTTCTTTATATGAAAAGTATAATAAATCAATGTTAGAAGATTTCGATAATTTAGAAATTAATTGTCTAGAAAAATTTTGGCCCGCTGTTTTTTTATTCGATGGAAACGCTGTTATAAATAATATTTTTTTCATTTTTTTTCTTGCTTGATATTTAGGTACAAATAACTGAAAGACAGTAATAATGAAATAGAAAATACGAATTTATTTATCCCTATTGTAACCGCTTTAAAATCCATTACAAATAAGTAAAATAAAATAAATAGCGAAAATAGCTTATCCCTCCCTTTAAATTTAAAAATAGGTAAAATTGTAAATTGATAAATTAATAAAAATAAATAACCAACCACACCAAAAAATAAAGGATGCCTCAAAAAACCAGGGTCAACTTTCATGTAGTAAGAACCGTTAGGATTTGTATACTTGCCTGAACCAAATACAAATTCATAAAAATTAAAATTATTTTCAGACCACATCTCTAAAAGTCTGTTAGTAGATTTTGTTTCAAATTCGCCTGATGTTTGAAGAGCATAAAATGATTCAAATGCATAAGGGAAAACGACATTATGTAGAAATCTATAAAAGTCATAGAAATAAGAATTTAAAAAATAATCAATAAATAATAAAATTATAAAAAGTGATACCAAAAATTTAAAAACACTTTTAAACGAAAAACCTCTATTAACTATAGGTATTGAGATTAATGCAATAACTACACCAACAAAACCAGTTCTTCCACAAAAAAAGATTCCAGTCAACAACAATAAGGATTTTAAAATTATTAGAAATGAAACCTTTTTCTTTACATATTTTTTTACTAAGATTAAAAAAGCGATTCCATAAGCAAGAGATAAATGGTATGTTGTTGCAGCTGATAGAGCTTTACCTCTAACTTTTGATCCAATTCCAATAACTTTTTCTGGCTCAAATCTATTAAATGTTAAAATAACTTGAGACAAATAATCACTATTCAATACAATAATTTGAATAATACTTTGAATAATAAAAATATTAATAAAAATATTTTCTACATCTGATACAGTTATGTTTTTATACTTGAGAAAAGCTAATACCGGAACTGCAGCCAAAAGGTGAATTAATTGAGTTAATATAATTTTAAAGAATGAAAAATCATAAGTAACGTAAATAAGCGGAAATAAAATGGATAGAAAAATTAAAATATACCAAACTATGAGTATATTTTTGAAAAATTTAGAATTAAAAACAAACTTTATATTTATATTATATTTGTAATTTATTATACTATATAAATATAGTGGTATCGAAATCAATATTGATACTGAAACCCCAAAAAAATAGAAAGCAAATACATAACAAAATAATAGAATATACAAAATCATACTATTTCATTAAAGATCTAGCAATTAAATACATGTATTTTATAACTATTGTTGGTAAAAACAGAGTAATTGTTTTTATTAAAAAGAAAAAATTATTAAACTCAAACGCTTCTTTTTCTAGATAAAATAAATTAATAATATCTCTCTTGTTTTTTTTTAGTTGCGAATTAGGTATTTTTAAAGAAAAAAGATCATCTAATATTGTTAATGCAAACTTATTTAAATAGATTTTTTTGTTTTCATTATCATTAATAGTTTTATTTCTTATTGTCTTTAAAACATATAATTTATCTTCAACATTTTTCAATGATTTAGAAGACATAATTGAATTTAATCTTATTCTATAATTATAAGTAATAAAATTAGCAACTCCTATTGATTTAGCTTTAGTAGCTACCTCATAAGACCATAATATATCTTCATGGTATATTCCTTCTTTAAAAAAAAGATTATTCTCTAAAATAAATTTTCGGGAAATTAACTTATTCCATGCCATTGGGTAATATTTATATAAGAAAAAATCTTTTAATGGTTTTACTGAACTATTATTTAAAAATAATTCAGGAAATGAAACATTAGTTTTTACCCCAAAAGTTTTATAATTACCGACTACCAATTGATTAGATTTTATTTGTTTATAAAGAGTAGATAAAGAACCTTTGTTTAAAGTATCATCACTATCTAAAAATAATAAATATCGCCCTCTTGCATTTTTAATTCCAGTATTTCTTGAAGCTGAGAGTCCCTTATTATTGGAATGTTTAATTGTTTTAAATAACTCCCCTTTTGAAGAATTAGCAATAAAATGATTGGCTAATAAAATACTGTTATCTTTTGAACAATCATCTATTAACAAAACTTCATAACTATTATCAAAATCTTGATTTTCGATTGATAGTAAGCATTCTATAATATATTTTTCAACATTATAAACTGGAACAATAATCGATATTTTTAAAACATTATTCATAATAAAAAATTATATAATATTATATTTTTTGATGTAATAGTATCTATAAATAACTTCAAAAAAACTAGTCACAACAACTATAGATGCATAAAGTAAAATGTCATAATTTAAAATAAATCCTGGCAATATCAGTAAAATAAATAACAAGCCTTGATAAATTACACTCATATTAAACTCCCTAACTCTATCATTAACAACTAACATCGTATTTCCAAAAAAATAGGAAATACCAGATAAAACAACAGTTAAACTTAATACATATATTATATTTTTAGCATTTAGCATTTCTTCTTTAAGAAAATATAAAATTAGATTATCAATCCAAAAATAGAGAGTTACACAAATAATAAATGATAAAACTAAGTTGTATTTAATAACTTTAACTACAAAATTCATGTTTTTTGATAAGGCTACTTTGGGGTATATCGTTTGATTAATTATATTTGAAGGTATTTTACATAGTTCTACCAATTTATATGCTAAATCATAATATGAGACTTCTGAATAACCATAAAAAACACCAATTAAAACTGTGTTAGTTCTATTTATGACTACCGCTGAGGCTCTAGATATAAAAAACGGAGCACTTTCTTTAAAGTAAAATTTAAGAACATTTTTCTTTGGAAGAAAGAAATTCACTTTATTCTTAATAAAAACAATATATAATGATATTAGACAAGCTATTAAATATCCAAATGCATTAAGTGTTGGGACTATTATATAGTCTTCAGGAGAATTAACCAAAATAAAAATTAAAATTGTAAATACTCCTCGAGTTATTACATTAATGTAGGTTATGTACTTCATTTCCTCAATTCCTTGAAAATACCAGAAAGGAAAAAAAGCCTCGTACAAGCACGCTATGTAGGTTATAATATATAATAGAAAGTAATCATTAAAATCAGTTATAAAGATCAGTAAAGGCATTAAAATAAAAAAAGATAAAAGTAATATTAGTCCTTTAATAAGCAGAGTTGAACTAACAATTTCAGAAATTTTATTTTTATCATTTCTATAAATCGAAATATTTTTTGTGGCTGATATGTTAAATCCAAAATTTATTAGTATGATGAAATAACTAATAATTACAGAAGAATAAATTATTAAACCGTATTTTTCAGTTCCAATAGTAGATAACAAATAAGGATAAGAAATTAAAGGTAAAAAAAGATTAAAAACTTGAAGCACAGCCAAATAAGTTAAATTCTCAAGAATTTTCTTATATAATTTAATCTTATTAAGAATATAATTCATCAATTAGTCTAAATTAAAAAAAAAATCAGATATCCTCTTAGCAGCATTACCATCTTTAATGTCCCATATTTTATTAGTTATTTGTTTATATTTAACAGAAAAATTATCTTCTTTTACCATTTCAACTAATAGTTCTTTAAAATTATATACAGTATTATCTGAAATAGTCACTTCACTATAATCAAAAGAAAAACCTCTTTCATTGATATAATCATCAATATCAAAAGGAAAGTAAATAATTTTTTTTCGAGTCAATAAAAAATCAAAAAATACAGATGAGTAATCTGTAATGAGTACATCTACATAATTAAAGAAATTATATAATTCTATATTTTTAGGAAAGTAAAATATATTAGAATACTCCTCTAAATTAATATTTAGCTTTGTGTTAGGATGAAGTTTCAATATGAAAAAACTATTAGTTTCTAATAATTTTATGTTAAGCTTCTCAAAATCTATACCTGAATCTAAAATAAAATTATTGCCTGAGTCCCTCCATGTAGGCATATATATATAGACTTTACTTTTATTTGTTACCCTATTGGAAATATTATTTTTTCTATAGTATAGTATATCTATATTATTCAAATTTCTAAAGAGAATATCATTTCTTGGATAGCCAAAATTTAAACAGTTGTTTTCATTTACCCTAAATGCAGAACTGAATATGTTTTTAGTTACATATTTACTAGATGAAATTACAAAATTAGGTTTCCTATAAATATCAGGTCTTTTAATTCTACTAATAAAACTACCATCAAAAAGCGACTTAAGTGGTCCAGTTTTTATATCAAAATCCATTTTCTTTAACCCTATTCCATGCCATAGATTTACCGAAAGAGTTTTATTTGAAATAAAATAATCAGGATAATCACCATAAAAATGATATTTAGATTTAAATAGGTAAAATTTACCTTTCATAGTATTTCTCATAAATACTTGATAACCTCTTTTTTTAACTTTTAGAAAGGTATTAGGGTCAGCAGTTAACCAAATTAGTCTTATGCCTTTGTAAAGGTGTTCGTTATCATGTAAATACTCAAATAAATACATACTATTATCTATATATAAATCACCAAAACCTTTAAAAGACCATATATTTTTTGGTTTAGGAGTTAATTGAAATAAGGATTTAAAAACAAATTTAAAACCGTGTTTAATAACAATATAAAATTTGTTTAATATCATGATCTTTTAAAAAATATGCTCTTTATGCTTATAACTAGCCAAATACTTGTTTTGCCTTAAAATAATCTTCTTCAAAGTCTACTTCAACAAAACTGTATTGAGATATATTTAATGGAATAATATCTTTATCATTATGATTAATTGCATATTGAACTACAGATTCCATGTAATGTTTTAGATTTCCTTCTTTAAATAGTTTTGTCGCTATATCTTTAAAGTAAGAAATGGTGTTTTTTCGAAATAAAGCAATACCAACAAACTCTCCAGAAGCTAATTTTGCATCAAACTCTTTGCTTATTTTAGTTACTTTACCGTTTTCAATTATAATTTTCATTTCTTCTTCTCCACATGTTTTATCGTCATATGGTAATATCATATCTCCTTTTTTAGCTTTGGATAATTCTATCCATGCTCCACTTTCCATTAGAGTATCAGCATGTAAAAATAAAAAATCATCATCTAGTAAATCTAAAGCCATATACATCGAACCTAACACATTACAATGATTCCAAAAAGGATTATAGATAATTTGAGTTTTTGAGTAGTTTTTAGCAACTTTTTCTATTTGCTCAGACTCATACCCCGTAACGATGATTATTTTATCTACATTCAATTGATTTTCTAAAATATCAAGATTAAAATCAAGCAATGTATTTCCTTCTTTATTTAGTGGTAAAAGACTTTTAGGAATATTATCTGTGTAATTCCCTAACCTACTTCCTCGCCCTGCGGCTAAAACTAATGCAACCATTTTATAGTGATTTTTCTAATATTTTTATTATTGTTCTATTATCCTGAAATATTGGATCGTTTTGCACAGAACCATTGGTGCTAAATGCAATTTTCTCTATCTGATCCTGTCTTACTCCCAATGAAGTAATGCTATAATTTAAATCTAATTTTTCTTTTAATTGGTGAATTTCATCAACTAAATCTATGTTTCCACCTAAATCGCTCTCTAATTGATTAAGTTTTGATTTAGATTTATTTTGAGCTATTAAGGGTATCCAGCCTTTATACAATGCTATTAAACCTTGTGCATGAGAGGTATTAGTTAACGGCCCAATTATATATTGAATTCTATGAGGTAAACAAGTTGAGCTATATGCTAAATTAATCCCCATCATAGCTGATGCTATAGACATTTGTTTCATCCCCTCTATTTCACCATTAACTGCTTTAGGTAAAAACTCTAAAACCGTTTTAATTGCAGCTAAAGACTGGTATTCTGTAATACCACATGACTTAACTGATATGTAGGTTTCTATCGCATGCGTTAAACAATCAAAACCTACTTCTGCTATTAGTTTTTTTGGTGCTGTTTGATATAGCTCTGCATCTATAAAAACTACATTAGGCTGAATTATCTCTCCCCTTAGACCTCCTTTAACACAATTTACATCATCATAGATAATTGCTCCAAAGGAAAGCTCTGCTCCTGTACCTGCTGTCGTTGGAATTGCTATCAGTTGAATACTAGATTTAGGCATTGATGCTTTTTTATAAAAAAGATCACTAATACTAGCTTTTGAGAAAGCTACAGAAAGAGCTTTACATGCATCAATTACAGAACCTCCGCCTATCGCAATTATAGATGTTGGTTTGCTATTACTATTTTCGTCAATAATTTTTTGCAAGTCAGAAAATGGTGCATTTGGTCTTACATGAGTATATACTTTTATTTTATATTTTTCTGAAATATTACTAATTACATCTTTTAAGTAAGATTTATTCCAAACTGTTTTCGAACTTACTATTAGTATGTTTTCTCCTACAATATTCTCTACTATACTATTAGTGGTGATTTTGCCATATTTCACAGCAGGTTTAATTTGTATCATAAATTACTTAATGTATTAGATCCATAATTTTCAATTTGTTTTAATAAATTAGAATGCTCATTATATTTATCTAACAATGAATTGTTTAAGTCTTTATAGAATTTAAAATAGGACTTATAAATAAGATGGTTTTTTTCTGTTGGAAATATAATTTTTCTTACACTAACAGCTGATTTACTAGCCTCTAATAATGAACTATATCTTTTTATTGAAAGAGCTAGAAGAATAAATGCTCCAACAGAAGTGCTTTCAAAATTTTCAAGAACTTTTACTTGCTTGTTAGTTACGTCTGCTTTTATTTGATTCACTAAATCAAATCTAGCTAGACCACCACTTACGCTCAAAGCATTAATTTCTAATCCTTCATTTAAACTTAAATTTAATAAATCATTAGTTACAAAAGCAGTTGCCTCAAAAACGGCTCTTGAAAAGTCTTGAACTTTTGTACTTCTAGATACACCAAAAAAAGTAGCCTTTGCATTTGGTGCTTTAAATGGAGCTCTTTCTCCTAACAAATATGGCAAAAACAGAATTCCGTTAGCACCTAAACTAGAACTATGTGCTTGGTTTTCCATTGTGTAATATACATTTTTATCATTTTCATCAAAAAATGCTTGTTTATACCATTCCATAATACCTCCACCCATATTATTTGAGCCTCCAATAATTCTTTTGTTTTCAAAACCCAACTCTTGAGATAATACTAATGAGTCTGTATTTGGTTGTATTGTCTCATCAGTTAATACTCTAACTGACGTTACTGTTCCAGAAACATCACACGCTGTGTTATTAGAACCATCATAAGAGCCAATTACTGCGCAAACAGCGTCATAAGTTGTTATTATAAGCTTACAGTCCTCTGCTAGGTTGTATTGAGAAGAAATATTTTTTGTTATATCAAATTCACTCCCTATATTTACAACTTTTGGTAGCAGATTAGATTCAAATTCTAAGTCTGATAAAATTTCTGCATCATATTTTTCCCCATTATAAAAAGCTTTTCCTGCATTTAAGGGATCAGTTACAAACTCTTTCGTAAAAAAGTAATGTATAAACTCTCCTGCTCCTAACCATTTGTGCGTATTCTGATAAATTGAGGGTTCATTGTCTTTAAACCATATTATTTTTGGTATCGTGCTAGAAGTAGAACATTTATAAGAATACTTTTTACTTTTTTCTTTAAATGACTTAAGGTTATTAATTTTATCTGCTTGATTTTTTGAGCGCTTATCAGAAACCATCATCACAGGTGTTGTTGGTTTCCCTGTTTTATCAATACCATAGATACATGAAGAACTTGTAGTAGAAGTAATATACTTAATGTCTTTAGCTAAACCTGATTGCTTTAAATCATTTAATAATACTATTAAGTTGTTTTCCCACTCTGTTGCATTTTGCTCTACCCTATCATCTTTTAAGTTTGAATAAACAGGTTTTGCTTTCACATAGATTTGCTTACCTTCTTCATTAAAAACAATAATTCTTATTGATTTTAATCCTAAATTTACTATTAAATATTTTGCCATTTTTTAATTATATAGTGTATGTATTTAATAATTTTATGTAGACTTCTTTTAACCTAGAAATAAGTGTATTCTCGAAATTTATTTCATTAAATAATTCATCTTTTTTCATGTATTCTTTTAAAGCTTGGTTAGTAGTTTCTTTAATTTGTGTTGAATAATTAATTTTAACTACCCCGTAATTTATTGTTTCTTTAACGATTTCTTCTGGTAGACCAGAACCTCCATGTAAAACAAAGAATTGATTATTATTAAGAATTTTTTTTGCTTTTAATAATAAAGATGTATCAATATTTTTAAGAGTAGTATAAAATCCGTGTGCGTTACCTATACCAAGCGCTAAAACATCTACGTCCGTCTTGTCTACATATTCCTTTACTTCGTTCAAGTTAGCATGAGACATTTGTTCACCACCTTCACCATCTTCAACTCCTCCGATTTCACCTAGTTCTCCCTCTACAATACAGTTATAGGGTATAGCCATATCTTTTACTTTTCTGGTAATATCTATGTTATGGCATATTGAATGTTCAGAACCATCATACATTACACCATCAAATCCTATTTTGATACAGAATTCAATAAGTTCTAGATCTTGACAATGATCTAGGTGATAGTACATGTAATTATTTCTATATTTTTCTATTAAAAATTCAAAACCAAATCGTTTTTGAAATTGTTTAACGTATCGTGCAGAAAACTGGACTATTACAGCTATTTTAAGCTCATCGGAGACTTCCTTTAATGCTTGTAAATGATATATATTCTGAACATTAAATGCTAATAAAGATTTATTATTTTCATGACAGTTTTTTAAAACTTCAATTATTTTTTTTTTCATTTTAAGGTGAGTTTATTGTACTATTTTTATTGAAATTTTGAAATAAAACATAATGTTATTAATTTCTTTTTTTTCTCGTGTGTTAGTGAGTATTTTAAATTCATTTGTCTTCTGCTATTTTCACTTGTTTTCTAAGTCCACTCGAAGAGAATCTGTGATCTCTAGCGTTGTAATAGAGCTCTATTCCTTTTTCTTCGCAATACGTTCTACCAGTATAGTTCTTTTCCTTGTACTCATTGCCAATAATTCGAACATCCAATTTAAAAGAACGTAAAATATCTTCTAAATCTTGCTCAGAGACATAGGGTACAATTTCATCTACATGCTTGGATCCTTTTAGTTGAATATAACGCTCTATTATAGATTGTGAAGGCCCGTTTTTCTCAGGGCGATCAATCGAAGGGTCTAACTGCAAGCCTACGATTAAATAATCACACTGACGTTTGGCTTCTTCCAGCATCTTTACATGCCCAGCATGAAAAAGATCAAAGGTTGAAAAGGTGATTCCTACTTTCATAACTTATTTTTTTCTCGACTACCACCGGTAGTCAGCTTATTTATTTTTAATTTCTAACCGCTCTTTTAAAGCTATAAACATTACTCTATGATACGGCTTCGCCGTCACTACTCACAGTAATGGAAATTCATAACCAAAAAAAAACAACTGATTAATCCAGTTGAAATGATACGATGGCACCCATTTTTTTTAATTGAGCAATACAATTCTTTCCTTTTTTTGAAAGCAGTATTGCATCTTGCTCTAACAGTGGTACCCTTAGCGTATCGCCAATGGCTACTTCTTGTTGTTTTTGATAATAGCTATGCTCTAAATAATGCTGCATAGCTACTACTTGTTCATTAGATACTATTGCACGTTTTCCATATTCAAACATATACCTAATAACCCCTGGCGCATCAAATACTTTGTTTACTTCATTCTCATGCAAACTCACCAAGACCATGGATGGCAACAAAGGCACTAGTATCTTTTTCTTTCTATCAGACCATTGCCTAACTTCTATTTTTGTTGGCACATAAGCCTCTATTCCTAGAATAGAGAGCCTTTGCAAGACCTTTAACTCGTTTCTAGGTTTTGTATAAACTACAAACCAATTTTTAGAATTATTAGACATTATTTTAAAGGTACAA
>Ga0233426_10001987_pt1 | contig 17823 bp, 23 predicted proteins | sample SI_118_April2016_6_FD_179875 | JGI IMG/M metagenome (GOLD analysis project Ga0233426, IMG submission 179875) | Seawater microbial communities from Saanich Inlet, British Columbia, Canada - SI_118_April2016_10_MG | ecosystem: Environmental > Aquatic > Marine > Inlet | place: Canada: British...
TTCGTGATTCGGGGGTGTCAACACCAAGTAACCTGATTCTTGATTTCCGTAACCAAACTCCGAACCCCAAATCAATGTCAACGTCAACGGTATCACCGTCAACGACACGAACCACTTTTGTTCTGTATTCATACATTATTTTTTCCTATCATTTTCTATAATTCCAATGTTGCTGTTCAGGTTCACCCCAACTATGTAATCGTCCTTCCACATCATGTAGCACTACACACTTCTTATCATCGGGATTGTCGTTATAGAAGTATCTATAACCAAATAACGCAATGTCTGGTGCCATCTCTTCTATCAACTTTTCACAAAACATCTTACAACCATTGACATGATTAATGTCCGTGTAAGTACTCAGAGCAATATCAACACCCCTTGAATTGGGTGCACTCCCATAGACCGTACAGTCAATCAAAGTAAAGTTGTCTTGAGATTGTTTCATTCCCGCAAAGAATGTAGGTTCGGGTGGAAGTTCTTCCAAAATCATGTTAAATGATCTAATTGGTTGAGCATCCACATCAACATATATTCCTCCGAAATCTCTCAATAGTAGCAATCTAATCCTGTCAGATATATACGCCCACTTCAAGTGTCCGCCTGGGTCTGGGTGTGTCATCCAATGATTTAGAAACTCATCATCCGAATAAAGATCAAATACCTCATTACCCCAAAGTTTAACTGACCAGTCCTGATGTAGTAGTTTCATCTTATCAACATATCTACGACAGTGGTCTGGCATGTCACGATCACCAATCCATATCTGATGAATGACCTTTGGGATTTTGTGGTTCATTAAAAATTATTCTTAATCGTATGAATCTTCTCTTCTGCGTTTGCTATTAGTTCAATCTGTGTTTCAATAGCACCTATGATATCTGGATGTTCTCCGATACCCACACTACTCTTTAGGTAGATATTGATGTTTGCCTTCGCAACCGCAATTTCACCTTCAAGTCTCTTGATTAATGCTTCTAGTAGTATATTCATTCCATTTGTCCTTTTATGGTATCCTTACCTTTTCCACCAGTATGGTGGACTATCTTGGGATTCTTTACGTTAATACCATCTATATAGTCTAGTCTTAACGTGTTATATGTGTGAGGCATGGGTTCAATGCAAGTCATCTTCAATATGGCATCACCACCCATAATGAGATATAGTACCTCTTGGTCACCTTGTACGGGATTGCGGATACACTCGTCTGCCCATGACTTTAAAATGTTGGGTGTGCCTTCAACCACAACAACACCAGAGTTGTACCATACACCCATATCCGGTCTACGTAACGTCCAAGGTCTATCCTCTACCATAGAGAGTTTACCTTTAACACTCCACTTGAATATGTCTTCTATGTTGTCTTTGATTTCACAATCGGTGTCAATCCAACATACTTTGTCCACACCATCTAATTTAGATGCGTCCAGTATCGCACGAGGTTTCTTGAACCACCCCTTTGCCTCACTCTTGATATCTATTACTAGATCAAAGAATGGTTCCATCTTCTTGCGAGTTTCGGTAGTCATACCAAAATCAGCAAGTACCACGGGTAGGTTGTTATGCTTACGATAGTTCTCTATGAACCAAGGTAACTGCCATGCGGTATTCTCATCGCATCCAGTTAAAAATGTATTATGCATTGATAATTTCATACCCTTCTTTCCAATTGTGTTTCGCAAGACACCCTTCTTCTACTTGTATCGTGGTAAACGTGTCTCTCGCCTCTGCGATGAAAGGATACCATTCCTGCAACCAAGGGAATATCGTTTTGTTTAAATATACATCTGTAGGTTTTGCATACATCGGTGCATTCTCCACCAACAGTCTTCCACCTGCGGGAGTAACCATGTACGCATGTGCGCCAGGAAAATAATTTTTAGTTGTTAGAGGATTGATACCCAACATCTTCGGAGTGTTCCACTTACCGTATGATGGGTGTCCAAGATTCATTACATAGTTAGGATGTGCGGGGGGAATCTTGTCAACCATGACTGCGTCATGTTCAAAAATGACAAAGTTCTCATTACCCTTAGAACACGCTTCCCACAATGCGTAGTGTGATAAGAATGCAGAAATACAATTTAAATTACGGGAATATTTCTCGTCAAATTGTATAGGGTCAATGCCTCTGGTCTTTAACAATTCCACAGGATTATCTGCGGGGGTGATTGCATCAAACTTCTCAATCTCTAGTCCATGACGTTTACCCGATTCAATACATCTATTAGCAACTTTAACGGACGATGGATTATCTTTTATTGTAATTACATATGCTTTCATTTTGTTGTGGTTGATCTCAACCCTCTCTGTATCGTTGTGTAGTATGGATATACAACTTCTAACCAAGGGAAGAACTGTTTGTTCATCAGTGCATCATTTGGCCACATTCCCACTTCTCTTACCTTATCTAGTAGTTTCTTAGCACCCTTGGATGAGATCATATATGCAGAGTTTCCTGCAAGTCCCTGCGGTACATCCATGTCATCTATCGTAGGTACTGGTTGTACCCCAACATAGGACGATACCTTCTCATGGAACACACCAGACCTTCTGGTTGCACCCCTTGGATCATTAAGACCTATTATACCACCCTTCCAGTCAGAAGTCAATACCTCTGGCCAGAATTGTCTAGTAAAGAATGCATCATGTTCTAGGACTACAATAGTCTCATCAAGGTCAATTGCCTTCTGCCATGCTCTCATATGAGATACCATACACGCAATTCTATTGTTGTGGTTTGCAGTCGGATAGTGGGTGAGTCGTAGTCCTGTTTTCATATCAAGACCGTCTTGTCGTGGTTCAATAGGATATGACCACGGAGTACCTGTAAACCCCAAGTCCCTAATGTCAGTACCAATGGTGTCAGGAATCGTGGCAGGAAGAATGATAGGTTCTAGTTTACTTGAGGTTTTCTTAATGGATTCAATCACATGACGAGTCGCGACTGTAGACTCGTGATTGTTTATCATACTAATTATGAATGCTTTCATCAACATCTCTTACAAACTCCCACCTGTCTGACAGGTAACAACCACCATGATAACTTTTGTGGTACATTCCAAATGGTTCTGATAGTACTTGGTACCATCCTTCTTCCGCACTTTTTAATTTCTTACCTTTATATAGACTATCCACTAAGTCAGTATCCCAACAGTCCCTTGGGTGGAGTATTAAGGCATCATTAATATAATAGATTGTCTCCTCACCCATATCATTGAGTTCGTTGTACCCATGATTACCATAGTAGTTCATACAGTTGAACCCTATTGGTATCATATCACCATAAGACTTCTCTAGCAATTCTTGCCAAGGTATGGTCTCAGACAAGATAGTATCAAAACGAGTGCGAATAATCATATCATACTCTTGGGGTATGGTCTTCATCATCTCGTTGTGGATTATGATTTGTTTATGCCAGTTTGCGGATGCGTAGGCATGTTTCTTTTGAGAATGGTCTATACCATCTTCTTCCCACTCTTGTATGATACGAGGAAATATATGTCTTCTCAGATGACTTGCGTCATCGGGATAGGGTTCGGTGTCAAAGACTGGATGGTACAGATTCTCAGGGTCATCAAAGTAGTAATCTACGGTGGTATCCACCGTGTTTTGACCATTCCATGAACCAGTAAACATCTTGTCATGCGGAATTACTCGCTGTGTTCTATCAATCCATTTCTGATCACAGTTTTCGTTCCACCTTCCAGATAAACATAATGCTGTCTTCACTACCACTCACGCAAATAAGTCTCTAGGTCTTCGGGTGTGCCAAGACCCCACATCTCTTCTACATTATGTGTGAATATCTTCTTACCCATCAAGATTGCTTGATTGAATACAGGACACACATAGAACTCACCATTCACTCTCTTGTCCATTGCGATCATATCCTTGGCAGAATCTACGTAGTCTCGTCCCTTTTTCCAGTAGTAGAACCCCACAGTCGCATTGTCACTGATTGGGTTCTTCTCTGCAACCTCGGTAACCATGCCATCTTCGTCAACCGCAGCGTAACTCCATTTTGGATGTGTTGCTTTGAAAGTAACAATACCACCATCCGCCTTCAGTTCATTCATCTTGTAGATGAAGTCAAGTGAATTCCAGTTCACCCACTGGTCAGAGTTTGCAATAAACAATGGTTGGTCATTGTCAATATACTCCTCGGCAAGTAGTGTCGTACATGCGGCACCTTCGGTCACACCATCCACCTCTACAATCTTACAGTCGGGTGCAATTAGACTCAACATATTGTCTAGGTGATACTTCTCACGATGTTCCTTCTGTACAATAAAGATGTAGTTCGCATCAATGTTGATGTTCTCTACCACAGTCTGAATCATTGGTTTGCCGTTGACATCAATCAGTGGTTTGGGAAAGGTGTATCCTGCTTTAGAGAAACGACTACCCGCACCCGCCATCGGTATTAATATATTCATCTTCTTATCCACCCACTTTGCCCTCGTATCTCTGGAACCCCTTACTTGTTTTACGATATCCATATTGATATCATCTGGAGAATCTACTCGTATGATCTGTGTATGAGGAACACCAGAATGGTATGCCGATGCAAGACCTTTTGGTGAGTCCTCAATGATCACACACTCTTCGGGATATACTCCGTACTCTGACATTACGTTCCACCACATTTGAGGATGTGGTTTAGGATTGTCCACATCAGTGCCAGACTGTATCATATCTACATAGGATTGTATTCCTAACCCATGCACACATTTCATCACAGTTTTATCCATTGCATTAGAACAGATCGCTATCCTGTACCCATCCTGTTTTAGATTAGCAAACACCTCTGTAATGTCGGGGTTAGGCATAACGCCATTCAGTTTTATATACGTGCGAGATTGTTTGGCGATGCTAACCTTCCTTTGCATCTCTCCCACAATACCCATCATTTCCAACTTATCTATTGTCGGAAGTCCGTCATATTTTGACAGATGGTCTTCTAGGGTAATTCTGGGATATCCATTATCTTCTAATGCTTCGTTCAGTGCATAAAAGTGCATCTTCTTGGTGTCAACAAGAACCCCATCCAAATCAAATAGTACTAGTTTAATCATTTTCCCTCACAGCAATAATGTAACTGTCACCCTTACTGGTCAACTTTCGGTGATCATATCGTTTAACACTGTGTTTGTTAATTTCTTCAACGAACAGGTCGTTTTCTTCCTTAATGTATCTTCCTGCCTTCTGGTTAAACCAATTGTTTGATTCTATTTCCTGATCTGACATAAGTTCCATTGCCCAGACATCCTCAATAAAGTATGTTCCATCTTCATTAAGTCTACCATACAAGTTTTGAAAAGTCAAGTGGTTTGCTTTTGGGTAATGTGCACCATCATCAATAATGAAGTCAAACTTCACGTCACCCCATTCCTTCTGAATCAATCCACCAAGGGTATTGGATGTGGAATCCGATTTCAACCAATGTACACGTTCTTTCTTTAGAATACCAAGGGTTTTGGGGTCTGTTCTCTCAAAGATGTCAATCGTATAGATGTTTGCATTAGGAAAGTACTCGTGTAACGCACTAGTAGATGCTCCAAGATAGGTACCAACTTCTAGTATGTTTATCGGATCGGTTCTGCGTGGTTTGAAGTATGGTTCGTACACCAAATGATAGTGATGTTTTGCACCCTTGTCGCAATCGTATTTGTCAAATAAGTCTTTAAGCATTCCAGTAGTTCCTTGTCGCACCTGTATTAAAATCAAATCCCCAATAGTCTATGTCTTTCTTATACCAATCAGCGATTATTTGTGTTGTCTTCTCATTGTATATATCTCTGTAAGAAGTACCGTATCCAGTCTTGCCTTTATCATTAGGCACACGAGTAATGTTACGAGGGTTTGGGTCAGACAGTAGACCAAAGTAAAGTTTCACATCATCGTTGTAGTTCTCAAACCGTAGGATGTGACACCGATTGTTTCCTTCCTCGTCACACACGTGTTCGTATGCATTGTACCATCCACGTATTGCACGATGCCACATATATTCAACACCACCCCACTTGTGACGTTCCTCTAGGAATGCCTCAAAGGATGAAGTGTCTGCATAGTCTTGTGGTTGAGTTCCTTCGTATTCCATTACCTTCTTTGCGAACATATAACGAGAACACACTCTGTCCCAAGGATTACGAACGATTGCGACTGCTTGGTGTGTTTCTTTTAAGTCTTGTTTCCAGTCTCTCCAACGTGCATGTTCGTACCCTGCATGGTCTTTGGTGTCATGCATCTTCTGTCTAACACCCTGCACATATGATGCATTCTTTAGATTGTCTGGATGTCCTAGTATAACATTTTGTCTTATCTGTTTATTACTTCTTATTGTCATCCCACCATTTTTAGGGATGTGTACAAACATCTTCATTCTCTTTCCCACTTGACATAGTATCTGTTCTTGTCGGGCATGAACTCTGTTACTTCATATCCGAATCGTTTTGCTAACAAAAGATGGTGTTCTAATCTCCAATGGAAGAACGGTACATCCTTCACTTTGTCATTACCGTGGTCACGGTGTGCGGGATTACATCTCCAATAGATGCGTGACTTCTGTTTGAGTGCGTTGACCATTCCCTCGGTCTGGTCTCGTATTGTATCATAGTTGCCAAAGTTAATACTACCCAATGCAAACGCAACGTCATACTTCTTTTCAGATTCAAAGTATTCAATCGGTACTTGTTCGTCAGACCCTATGTCTGTAATATCAATTCCATGCAAGTCGGCAATATGACGCTTAAAAGGATTGAGACCACAACCAACATCCAGAACTGATTCCCCTTCTCCGATTTCTTCAATTAATCTAAATCCTGTCCAGTAATATCCATCTAACCCCGCAGTGCGGGACATCGGCCAATCATATGTAAAGTAGTCTTTCAACCATTTTCTTGTGTGGGCATCCATATATAATAATCTCGTTTGCCATCGTTGTGTTTCTCAAGTCCATGTTTCTCAATGAACTCCATGCTAAATTTATTCTGTAGAGCAATCTGTGATTTCATAACCTTGTCATTCTTATAGTGTCTGTAGTCAGGGTAGGTAATGTCCCATCCACCTGCTTCTTTCCACCAGTCAAAACAATCATCATCGGGTCTTATCACTATATGTATAGGGCATTTATACTGAGTCAGATAGTCTAGTATGTAGGGATGGGTATGGGACTTGATCACTCTTATTCCCGTACCCATGCTCCTTGGATAACCAGTACTGCCACCCCTTTTAGTGAATGGTTTATCCCATACAGAAGGTTCATTTTCAAACTCCATCAGGGGGTCAAAGTACGCCCCCCTGTGAAGTATCTTACCATCAATTTTATACTCTCGTTCGGGAGTCTGATCACTTGTATCAATATCATTACGGGTGTAGATATGATCTTCCACATATCCACTCCACCTAGACCCTGGCGCACCCGTAACGAAAATGTAATTGTTCTTATTCACTAACAAGATTGCTCTTAAACACAGTGTCTAAACCAAGTGCCTCACCATTGAAGGTGGTCAATGTTTTCAATGCAGGAGATGTGATCATACTCATCAGAGTGTCACGGTGTGCATTACCTGCGTCACCTATGATCCACTCGTACTGACCAACCTTCTTCTCAATTGCGGCAACAGACTCAGGGTTTTGGGTCAATGCTGTCAGAGCATCTACATATCGTTGTCTATTAGGATTACCCTTGTGAACCCACAATGCCTTCTGCATTCCATCACGGAACGACTTCAGTAGTTTGTATGCATCATAGAAGTTACCTTCTGCTTGATATCCCCACTTGGCACGAAATAGGTCTTCCAACAGGAAACCTTCATAGTTGACATCATCAATGTGTTTTGCAGGGTGTCCTGCATGAAGTGGTGGTACTAGAATACCATGATGAAACCAGACCTCTGCGTTCTCGTCTTTACTGACATGCTTCTTATATGCGGCAGGATTCTCGCGTGTTGCATTGAGTTCACCTCTACGAAACGCAAGTCTGCGTTCACTACCAGACATGCCATTGATCCACTTAACCTCATTATTAAAACAACTCACATACCCATCCAACTTAGCAACCCAACCACATTGTAATAATGTCATCGCAAATGCTTCGGGAGTCTGACCGGAACCAGACGAAAATTTAATAAATCCATTGTCGGGATCAAATTCTTTACGTTTAGCAACAATGATGTTTAGATTCATCAGACCCACACTATCGTATTCATCGTAGTTATAGTCAACATTTTCAGTTAGAAACGAAACACCATTACCACCATGTGAAACCATGATTGCATCGTGACGATCCTTATACTCGTTATGAAACTTATTGAACCCACCGATGTCACGTGCAGATGGATAGTGCTCAAGAACAACTCTCTCACCCAGAGACTTCTCTAGTTCTTTTGCGACAATTGCCGCCCATACTGAAGTGCCTCCACCTACCTTCTGTGGTACAACTAATGTTACGTCTGCTTTTACCGAATTGGTTATACCTATTCCAATTATTATGCAAAGTCCAATTGCGATCTTTTTGTTAATCCCCATGTTAATACTCCTAATGTTAGTATTGTCAAAGCAATGAATAGGGGTCTATCCATCACCGATTCTATTGTGTAGAGTCCTGTCATTTGATGTGTAAGGTTTTCTATCCTACCACTCAACATGAACCCTAATAATAATGCGGGTCTACTAAATTTATACTTTCTTAAAAGTAGTCCCATTAAAGTACTTATTGCCAACACAAAGTAGTCTTCCCAACCACCTGTGTATTGAACCGCTGCCCACGTTACAAACGCAAAGACTAGTGGTGCATAGTACTTGAACTCAATCTGTGTGAAAGATGCCAACATTGGCATACAGAGCATACAGATGATTCCAACTATTATACTACCATACATGAACCCAAAAGTCAAGGACTCAAAGAACTTAGTGTCCTGTAGTAAGTCAAATGACCCCATCTCAAAGTTCAAGTATGAGAATAATGATAATAGCACTGCGGCATATTTAGCGCCCGGAATTCCAAACAGAACAGTCGGCAACATTGAAGTTGCCTTCTGTGCGTTGTTTACTCCTTCGGGTCCAATTACACCCTTAATGTTTCCCTTGCCAAACTCTTCTTTAGGGTTGGTCGCAACAGTTTGACCATATGCAATCCAGTCCCCTATAGCACCACCTAGTGCGGGTAGCATTCCTATGAAAGCACCAATCGCACCACCTCTCAGTGATAACCATCGGTTGTCCCATACTGCCTTGATTCCTTCACTTCTCTGTTCCTTCCCCCCAGTTAATGGGGCAATAGTGCCTCCACGTCTGAGTCCTGCGATTAGTTCGGGGAATGCAAAGAGACCTGCGACAAGTGCCATCAACTGAACACCATCCTCTAGATAGAACCACCCACCCGTAAACCTTGCACTTGCGGTTTCGGGATGTGTGCCAACTGCTCCAAGGAAGATGCCAATTGATAATGCAACGAGACTTCGGAACCACAATTTACTTGATATGAAAGTAACACACACGAATGCGAGTACTGTAAATATCCACAGTTCAGGAATACCAAAGATGTAAATTATCTTACCGTAATAAGGTAAGAAGAAGAACACCAAAGAACCCCAGAGAATACCATTCAATGTTGACGATACGATTGCGGCAGTTAATGCATAGGTTGCCTTCCCTTGGAGTGCAAGGGGGTGACCATCAATCATAGTGGTTGCGGCAGAGTTTGCGCCAGGAATTCCTAGTAGAACACCCGCGAAACTATCACCCGTAGTAGAAGCGGCAACTACTGCCATACAGAATATGACAGCAAGGTAAGGGTCTGGAAACAGATGCAAAAATGCAAAGACTGTTACCAGACCAGTTGTAGCACCCGCTGCGGGGATAATCCCAATGATGAGACCATACAGAATTCCTAGTAATAGTACTAGGATTTCCATAACTAGAACTTGACTACAACACTCGTACCGAAGAAGTCTTCTTGCTTACCGAGTTTGTCATTTGCGACATACTCATAGAAGATTCCTGCACTAATGTTCTTGTTGAACTGCCAGTCCACTCCAAGATCATTCTGTACATTTTCTAAACGACCATTCTCTGTACCCTCTTTACCAAAGGCAAACTTAGGTTTGACATCAAGGTACCACGATAGTTTATCGGTGATGTCTCCTCCGGTTTGAATGACAGGTGTTAGTCGTAGATAGGAATCTTTTTGGTCAGACTCCCAATCCCGCCACTCGGCACGTGGTTTCATAGTAACTCCCGCAAACTTGAGTACTTTGGGTGCAGTGATACGGTATCGGTTTTCAGTCTTACCTTTAGATTTGGTGTTACGATATCCGACTTTCCATTTTCCGACTTTTTGCGAAAGTTGAACCATCGTGAACTGGTTACCACTAGTATACCCACGGTATTGGACAGATGTCCCCGTGTCTTTACTTACCAGTTTGAAGTTCTTTTCCGTGTAGTCTTCTACGGCAAAGGCAGGTGCGGCAAAGATTAGTGTCCCTACCAGAAGGACATTTCTTACGTTTAACATTTTTCACTCTCTTTATATAGGTTGTTGTAGACAGTATTGTCTAAGAGTTATTTATACGATTTGTTTCATTAACTCTTCAACATTTTCTCCACTGTCAGGAAGTTTGTCCTTCAGAAAGAAATGTACAAAGTGACAATCTTTTACATTATTGACTGCACCAAATAGTCCATTCCACTTACCATCCATATGTTTGGTAGGTATTTTATACTTCTTCAGGAAATAGTTCAGGAGGGTCTGGTCAGTACTCCACTTGTAAGCACCAATACCATCTACAAAGTCTTTGAACTCCATACGATTCAAGAAGGTGTGTGGGTCTTGTCCTTTGAGGTATGGTTTGAATAGTTTAGAGTTCAAGAGAATCAATCCCATATTGAAGAACTCATAACCTAGATTGGTTGGTTTGAAATCACCCTGTCCACTACCGTGTAAATGACGATACTGCATGGCAGAGTAGTTTTGAATCTTACCCTCGTACCATTGTTGGATATCCATCTCACGTTCTGCTACTGCACCATATGCGTGATCAGTACCAAAGTCATCAAATATGTTTGTTGCATCAGGTCGGATGTATATATCGGCATCAATGATCGCAACTTGGTCAAATTGATCAAGATAGTCAAAAGCATTCTCCTTCTCATATATAGGAAGATATCCACCATATTTCATGTAGGATTGTTCACTACGTCCACTGGTAAAGATATCAGGTTTGATTCTTAGTTTAGGTTGTGTCAGAACAATGTGTTTGATACCATGTCGTTCACAGTAATCATGTACACTTTGGATACAGTGTTGGTATAGTTTGGATGGTTTACCCACCGATACTTGGAATATCATTCTTTTCATGTTATATCAACTTCCGATTATATTTTTTACTCATGTTTCATCGTACTTCCGATGTCATCATAGTATATAGGACTCGCGTAACTCATTATCTTGTCGTTGTCTTGCCCCATGAATTCCCACATGTAATCATCCACAAATTTAGTAATAGGGTAAATCATAACTGAGAAGAATAGTGACTCCGCAACATCGGGGGTCATATAATATGCGTGTGTGACAGGACACAGAGGTTCGTCTGTTCCCCAGTATGGATGCCCCTTGAATCTGGTAGAGTAGTTTCTCCAGTTGTCCTCATCCTCAAAGTCTGCAAACGCAAAGAAGTCACCAATGACAGGCATATCTTTTTTACGTTGTACCACGTCATGTTCAATGATTGAGATAGGTTTATCTTCTGTATAACACTTCTGCCATAACGCAAGATGACTATAGAACCCTGCCTTCTCGGTCTCACTAAAATCACGTTGACCCCAGAACTTATCAAAGGTCAGGTAGTCAGGCATGTGATCGGGGGTGAACGCATCAAAGAGATTTACTTCACAGTCCCATGTTGGGATAGTCTGCCTTGCGTAATGTTGTGATACCTTATGTGAGGGTATCTGTATCATCCATAGATTATCGGTAATCATTTAAGTCAAACTCAGTTCCATGCATCTTCATCAGATCACGTTCATGGTTAGTGTAGACTAGAACTTCGGGGTCATCAAGAAGGAAGTCACAACTACGACAGTAATCAGGGTAATTACCAGTGGTATGATCCTCACGGAGTTTGGTGTACTCTTCTCCTTCCCAGATTTCTTCAATGGTGTTTTTGCTAGTATGTCCAAGAACTGCTTCTTCATCTCTTCCGAGGACTTGGCAACACGGTGCAACAGCACCAGTATTACCGTCAAGACCGCCAGCACGAATAACGACATCAGGACTAAAGGGTCTACCACAGGTTTTGACTTCTCCCTTTCTTTCGTTCTCTCCGATCTCATATACACCAGACCAGTTATGCATCTTCCAAATTTCTGTTTTGACACCCAGATCATTAACCAACTGTTTATACTGGTCAAGTTCTTTATTTATGTTGTCATTGTCAGTAATCAAGTGATAGGTTGCGACCACACAGTCACTTCCGGTTTCATCTACATATTCCTTCATCTCACGAATGTTATTTACGATGGTGTTGAAGTTTCCTCCAATGATATTATTCATCCACTCGTCATACTTCTCAGGGTTGTATCCAATGAAAGAGAACCGATAGAAGTCCATTCCCGCATCAACACAGTCTCTCATAAACTGTCCCTGCATACGGAATCCATTAGAGAACATGAAACACTTTGCTCCATACTTCTTCACAATCTTGATGTACTCAGGTAGGTTTCTATTGAGAGTAGGTTCTCCACTTCCCTCTAGATTAACAACTCGTAGTCCATGCTTGGCACAGTCTGCCACATTCTTCTCAAACTCTTTTAGTCCCATCTTCTTGAGAAACTTCTTGTCTCGTCCACCAGTACGTGTATCCTGTGGGCACATAGTACATGAGTAGTTACACCCACCATTGATTTCAATTACTGCTCTATCAATCTTCAAAATATTCTCCAAGTATTCGTAAGTACTTATCTGCTTTATTTCTCATATGATTATGATACTCTTTAGTAAACTTACCTACAAATTCCATAACGTTTCTTCTATTAGGTCTACATACTACATGAGGGCAATGATAACCTGTAATACCTTCCCAAGAAGGAATGAATATAGGTGTAGCAAAGTTACCTGCTAAGTAGTGCCACATTCCATCATAACAAAAAATATACTCTGCTTCTTGTATATGTTTGAATGCTTCTTTTATAGGTGTGCGATAGGTGAGTTCATGTAGTATCCAACCCTCCCTACGCAGTAAGCTTATTATACTGGACCAATCATCTTTTGTCAAGAACCTTTTCCACTTTCTTGGTGCTTCACTATTATATGCGGGTGTCCAGATAACAATCCTTTTTGATCCCTTGTTGACTTTGTATAAGTCTTTCTTAAATACCCAATCCTTCTGTGGTGCAGGATTATCACTAAATGCACCAGAGTCAAAGTAGAATCTATCTTTATGTTTATCGGGATTGACGTTACCGGATACAAAGACATCAGAGTTATAGACGTGAGTGATTGTCACATCCTCTTGACGATAGAACTTGGTGTGTATCCATTCCATACGTTCAACAATGGTTTCAGGGTCTTCAGGTGTCTCTAGGTGACCTTCTTCGGTCTCCCAGTGCATCTCCAAGTTGACCTTGAGATTGTTTTTGTAACAATAATTATGACAAACATTGAGTGCAAGCATGAAGTCACCCACACCCCATGTGCCACGCCATCGGACTAGTTCCATTACTTCTTCTTGGGGTCTCGTTGAAATCCAAAGAATGCGGATACGATTGCGGCAACCGACAAGAAGTAGATTGATGCAATGTCTCCGATGAGTTCTGCCGCTTTGTCCAGACCGAACAAGACGGTGAGAAAAATACCACTTGGATAGAACAACATGCCCCACAAAGAGAACCACGCCATCTTACGTTGTGCGTCTCTCATTGCATCTGCATCTTCTAGTTCTTTGCGTTTAAACTCAAGATACATATCTCGTTCTTGATCAGAGACTCTTCCGTCTCCATTAGAATCTGCGGGGTGATGCCCCATTGCTTTTAGTTCTTCTTCCATATTAGAATACCTTTACTTTATAGTTTTTTTCCCATTTCATGGCATGTTCTAGAGTGTTGACCATTGGGAATCCCTTGATGTTCAAAGAAGTATTTAGCAACATTGGAACACCAGTTAATTTATAATATTCTTCTAATATCTGTCGTAGAACAGACTCACAATCAGGTTTGACTAGTTGTACACGTGCAGTACCATCTACATGAGTCACAGAGTCGTATGGATGCTTTGCGACTGCGGTGTACTGCATATACTCACCCATATGCCCTTCAAAGTATTCATCTGCATACTCGGATAGGATAGCAGGAGCAAAGGGTCTGAACCTCTGTCTGCGTTTGATGTCGTTGACTGTATCCTTAACATCATACCGAACATCTGCGAGTAGAGAACGATTACCTAATGCTCTAGGACCAAATTCAGCACGACCATTTGCAACTCCACAAACCTTATTATCTACGAGGTATTGTGCGACCTCCTTGGGGTCAATGTCACGTTCTATATTATAACCAAGGTAGGGACTCCACTTTAGATTGGTTCCACCTGTCTCTTTATGCCACGACATTGCGGCACAACCCAATGAACTACCCGCATCTGTTGGTTGGACAGCAATATGCATATCGTCAAATAGTTCGCGTATCAATGTATTAGCAGTGACATTCTGAGCACATCCACCAGAGTAGACTAACTTGGAACCATACTTACGTGCCTCTTTCATTATCTCTAATACTTCGGTCTCAAAGAATTTCTGTACAGTATGGGCGGCATCTTCTTTGGGTATTTCTTTAGTACGATTTGCGAGTCTGGTCAAGTACTTTACCCATTTATATGAAACTTCACTATCTCTTAGTGAATGGTTTTGGTCATCATACTCTTTCCAACGTTGAATTCCCTGTGGACTCTCGTGCCAGTGATAACAATTGTGTAAGATGTTATAGAGTTTATCGTCAAGTTTTCCATAGGAAGCAAGACCCATCACAATATACTCTTCTTGCATCATTTTGAACCCCATCTCCCGACACACTGCGGAATAAATTGCACCAAGGGATTTTGGCCATCTGTGGTTTAGTATAGGTTTGAAGTTGTGGTCAAAGATGCAGGACGCATCTATTTCTCCATGACCATCTATAGAGACCATCACGGTGTCTTCGGTTGATTCCCAAGGACGAGTAAAGAATGCTCCCGCACAATGACTTACATGATGATCATAAGTTTCATCGGGGGTTATAGATTCCATTCTAGTTTCATATGGATCACCAAAGTGCTCATGTGTTCTTTTGTTGGTATCCTCATAGTATGAGAAGTGATCATCTTTCTGATTGACTAGTTTCCACTGTTCGTCTACTATGACCGGATCACCTTTACGTTGGGTAAACCTTTCTGCCATAGATGCATAAACGACACTGCCATCCTCTTCAATGATTGACAGTGCCGCATCGTGATATAGTTCTGAGTAACCTACATATCTTTTCATGCAAGTATATAGGGGGGAATTAACCTTCTAGATATTCGTAAATGTCTTTCCAACCTTTCATCAGAGGGAACTCTTGGTTGTCCATGTTGTATCCGTGTTCCATCAAGATACTCTCTAGACCGAATCTCTTACCGACTTCGGCATTCTCAACCTTGTCCTCAACCCAGACATAACCAGTACCTTCGTACTGTGCAAGAATTTCATCCTTGTCAGCACCAGTATCAAGGTAGATGAACTTGACAAACGAAGTATCACCGAACAACTTCTGAATGTTCATGGTACGTAACTTCTGTGCATTCTCGTCTTTACTCATAGAGGTGATCAGGTGAAACACATAACCGTGCTCTTCATGCAACTTACGGACATACTGCATTGCGTCTCGTAAAGGGGGAAGGAATCCCATGTGGGCAGACTCGTTGAAGTATCGTACCAGTTTCCTCGCCTCTCTGCGATGGATATTATAGATTGTTGCGATATTGTACTCAAGTGGATTGACTGATGTGTAACCTTGTTCTTTCATCCAGACATCAAATGCATAACCCCAGTTCAGTAGGACTCCGTCTGCGTCAGTCAGTATAACTTTCTTATAATCTTTCATGGTACTCCTTATAGTTTTCTCTCAATTAGGGTCTTATTATAACACTAACAGACACCCTTTGTCAAGGAATTCTTTGATTTTATATACTTTTTTCTTATCTTTTTATCCAAGAAGAACAGATATATGTGCTTGGGTGGTCTGTCCTCATAGTATGCTTCTTCCCTGTCAAGGGCATCCTTCACTCGTTGTGCGAATGGTTTGAGGTTACGAATCCCATCCTTGTTAGTATAATAAGTGCGGATAGTCTTATCGTGGTATTGCCTACCATTCAGCATAATGACACGAGACTTAGAGGTCATGCCTTCGTGAAAGAAGTTGGTTGCCTTATAGATTATACCACCATGCCCGTAGTGGGCATCAGCATAACTTACAATGACTTTTATATCGGTATTGGTCTTTAACCACTGAAGTGTTTGACCGATAAAGAACGATTCGGTGTTCTTGGGGGTGTCATCAATACAACAAAGTCTTCGTAGTTCAATGACATCATTTTCTTTGTCACCGTACTTTTTCCAAGCACTTGCCATACCTAAAGCACCATATATCATCGCACCGATCATTTGTTGACCAAAGGGTCTGTTGTCATCGTATAGTGCAAAACAATGTCCTACTCTGAGACCATTCACATTTCCAGAGTAATGGTGCTCTTCTATAAAATCTCGGATGTCTTGTATTTGAACGGGAACAACTTTATATCCTGTAACACTCATAATTTAGGGTTTCACGTATTTAAATTTACCTTTTTTATAGTCATCTAACATGACAACCTTATTGCCACCCCCAGTATAATGGAGAAAGTATGAGTGTTCTGGATTATATCCTCTACCATCATCCCAGTGTGTGGGGGTGTCATTCCATTTCTGATCAATACTCTGTATCTTAAATCCATACTTGGTCAACTGACCAGATATCCAAGGTTGGTCATTGTTGATCCAGAAAGGGTCATCGTGTTTGTCACCATCCATCATATAACTGTACCAAGGGTCAAACAACTCCCGTGCTTTAAGACGTGCTTCCTTAGTCCATACCAACACTCCAGTATTGAATGTGGTAACACATGAGGGACGATATGGAGGTTCTGTAGGTACAATTGGAATACCGTTGCGTTCTAACTTGGTGATCAATGCCTTTCTGGTAGCATCATTATAATCCCAACTATTGTATCCACCCGACATAGATGTGCGTATCTCAGACTCAAACACACCAGTCACTTCGTAACCATTGGTTTCATCAAAGATATTCTCTTCGGTGTTACAGATAATGTCCGAGTCTATGAATGCGATTTTATCATACTTGTCGTAGATTGGGTCATATATGATTCGTAAGCATTCAAAAAGTAACACTGTTGACCCATTAAAGTTCTTGGTGTATACTTGCTTGGTTGAGTAGTGATGTTCGCAACCAATCTTATCCGCATAGATTTGAAACGACTTTGCAGATAAATCACCAGTTACACGATACAATTCAGACCTAGTACCTTCGGGATACTGCGCCACCGGAGGACGTTTTTCTGTCTCCTTGTTGGTGATCATGTACTGAAATATTAGGTTCACTCAGGTAATCCAACCGAATACTGTGTCTTACCATCTACTCGTTGAGCAGTAAGACATGCCTTGCGATTCTCTTCTGGACTCACATAGGACACATGAACCCAACCAGATGATGGGTCACCCTCTTCATAGAACTCCGAGATGATCTGATCAAACTCTA
>Ga0233426_10001988_pt1 | contig 17818 bp, 12 predicted proteins | sample SI_118_April2016_6_FD_179875 | JGI IMG/M metagenome (GOLD analysis project Ga0233426, IMG submission 179875) | Seawater microbial communities from Saanich Inlet, British Columbia, Canada - SI_118_April2016_10_MG | ecosystem: Environmental > Aquatic > Marine > Inlet | place: Canada: British...
ATTGTTGATTGAGGAAATCAACCACGTCGATTGTTTTCTTTCGATAGCTCATGCCACCAATATCTGCGCTTGTTAAAGCATGTAAGTCACTAATTAGTCGCTGTAAATGGATAACTTCCTGATGAGCAGAATGAACATGTTCTAATGATAGTTCTCTCACCCCATCAATAACCGCTTCAAGCTCACCTTTTAATATAGCAACGGGTGTTCTGAGTTCATGTGAAATATTAGCTAACCAGCGTTTTCTCGCACTTTCATTTTCCATTAAAGTTTTTGCAAGTTCATTAAAATCTCTTGATAACTGAGAAAACTCATCTTTTCGCTGAACGGTTAAACGTGATTTATATTGTCCTTGAGTTAGTTGGTGCATTCCTTTGGTAAAAGCACGAAGTGGCGAAATAATATGCCGAGCAAATGGATATGTGATCATCATCACCAGCAGCATAACTGCAGCAGAAATATACCAAAGATAGTTTTTTTGTTGCTCAACAAAATCAAATTCATACCCCTGTGCCAAACGATTTCTTTTCGATATAGCCATAAAACCAATCACTTGTTGATTAATCATTAACGGCGTATAGCTATATTTTCTATCTTTCGGAAATGAGCCAACAAGGTAGTTTTTATTCTCATCTAATAATGCATAACTTACTGCATGCGCTCTAATCGATGGTCTTTTATTGCCTGTTTTAGCATTATCTCGAATAGGGTGTGGAAGTCTTCCAATATCCTCTATAGTTTTTGTTGGACGCAAACCACTTCTAATGTGCTCTTGTTGATGATCAGGTGATTTATGATGTGGGTATCCTTGTTTTCGCGCTTGTTTTTGATCTTGCTGTAATTTTAATCTTTCTTTTCTACTAACTCTTTCACTAAAAGGAGGGCGCCTTTCAAGACGTTTTTCTTCATTAATTCGAGGAGACTGTCTTTTCTCAGCACGAGGGGGTTGCATTCCAACTGGGCGCGGCGGTATTGCAAAATCACTATTTAACAAAGCTTTTCTAAGCATTCGATCAAAGTCACGATTTGCATGACTTAAACTATCCCAGCTATTATTTTGTTGATAAATTGTAGACAGTTGCTGCATAAAAGGACGAAGTTCATTAATTTCTCGCTGATTGACATACTCGATCATGCCTTTATCAATACTCCACTCCATCAAGCTCACTAAAGACACCACAAGAACTGTGGCGAATACAATCAAAACACTGAATAATTTATTTTGTATTTTCATTAATAACCTTGATTGTCTCTCTTACATCATATTTTGTTAAAAATGTAAGTGACCTGTTTTCCTGAATTTTTATCGCTTTATCTTTGTTAACTCTACTATTTCAACAAACGATTACCTACCAGTTATTACCGCTTCCTTAAAATTTGCCCTTTGTTTACACATTTGCTGCACATTTGACGCGTAAGCTAAATAATGAAGATAAAACATTAAGACATAAGTGAGTAGTCATATGAACATAAAATCAGTAATAAGCGTTATTTCATTAAGCGGTATACTCATTACTCAAGGTTATGCTCAGGAAGGGCCAAGACGCCCTTCCCCACAGCAACCTCCTGGTCAGCCTCAACCTCCTGGTCGCACTGAACCTACGAATGAAGATTTTGAAGAGCAATTACAAAACATTATTACTCAACAAAATATTCAACCCGTTGAACTTGACAACTTCGATGTCCTTCCTGTGACAGATCAAAAGCTACAATTAGGAAAGAAGCTATTTTTTACTAAAAATTTAGGTGGTGAACAAAGTGCCGCCTGCGTGAGTTGTCATCACCCTGGGCTAGGCGGTGGTGATGACCTTTCACTTTCTATTGGTGTCAATGCGGTTGATGAATTAGATAATCAAGCACATGACTTACTAGGCCATGGCCGGTTCAATGAAAATAATGAGCACCCTGTCGTTCCGCGAAACGCTCCTTCAATTTTTAACATTGCTCTATATAGCCAAGGGTTATTTTGGGACAGTCGCGTAGAAAGAACACGTAACGGGGCAATACTCACACCTGATTCAATGATTGATGAACAAGGCAGAAGACGTCCTGATCAAAACATTCCACAAGGTGCCAGCTTAGCTGATGCTCAAGCAAGGTTCCCTGTAACTTCAGTCGAGGAAATGCGCGGCAGTTTTGAATCAACATCAAATAATCAAACGTTACGTTTAGCACTTGTGTCTCGATTGAATAATGAAATTGAAAATATATCTTCAACTTGGCCAAGTGAATTTACACAAGTATATGGCGATCAACAAATCACAATAAATCGAGTGTTTGATGCGATAGGAGAATACGAACGTTCAATGCTATTTGTGGATAATCCATGGCGGTCATATTTATCAGGAAATACTCAAGCCATTTCTGACACACAGAAACAAGGCGCTATTTTATTTTTCACACCAACCCAGCAAGGAGGAGCTGGTTGTGTGGCTTGCCATAATGGCAGTAATTTCTCAAATTCCCGTCATCACTTAGTCGCTTTTCCTCAAATTGGTGTCGGTAAAGGAAACACCAGCAATACAGAGACAAGTCAAGACTTTGGTCGTGAAAACATCACCGGAAACAGTAGTGATAAATTTCATTTTAGAACACCAAGCTTATTGAATGTGACAGCTACCGCTCCGTATGGACATACAGGTGCATATCAAACACTGGAAGAAGTAGTTGAACACTATAATAACCCTAGACGAGCAATAGAAAGATTGTTTGCTTCTAGGGGGAATCAAGCCCCTATCGACAATAATGCACCTTTCTGTCGTTTACCTCAAATTGAGCAACTAATGGTAAAACTGAATGTAAATTGCAAAGAAATTTTTTCAGATTCATTTGCAAATTCGATTGAAATTACAGAGTACTTAGAAGAGGCTCGAAATAATAATATCGCTGCTTCGGCCCCTTTACGTGCAAGGCCTAACTTAGCGGCAATCCAAGTAAGTCAGGTTGTTGATTTTCTCCATACTTTAACGGATCCATGTGTTGAAAGTAGAGAATGTTTAACCCCTTGGATTATCGATGATAACGATCTTGCAACGTTCCCCGATTCCGAGGTGTTGGAAGCTAAAGATAAATTTGGTAATTCGCTTTAGCAATAAATTGTAAAAGTTGGGATAATATTAAAATGCCAAAAAGAAAAAAGAGCTTAATGAGTAAGTTCTTTTGCCTTTTTTAAACTAGTCGTTATTTTGCAAAGTCTATTAACGTTTTCCCTGACATTCTATAACCTAACCATTCATGCTGTGGCTCAGCACCCAGTGATTCATAAAATTCGCGTGAAGGGGTATTCCAATCTAAACAACTCCATTCAAAACGACCACAGCCTTCACTCAATGCAATTTTCGATAGATGTTTTAACAATGCCACACCTGCTCCTTGACCGCGAAACTCAGGCGAAACATACAGGTCTTCTAAATAGAGTCCTGATTTTGCTAACCATGTAGAGTAATTATAGAAATATACCGAAAAACCAATAGCGTTACCGTCAAGCTCGCAAATTAAACCGTGCACACCACCTTGCTTACCAAACATGCTAGATTTAATGGTTACAACCGTAGCGAGAACTTCATGTTCAGCTTTTTCATAAATGGCTAACTCACGGATGAAATATAAGATGGTTTCAGCATCATCTATTGTTGCGGTTCTAATGTTTAAATTTGACATAAATGACTCTATTAAGTTTTTATAGTTATATAAGTGCGGGAGAATTATATTTTTTCAAGTACAACAGCTTTAGAAAGACTTTTACCCTATATTTCAATATTCTATTTACCTAACTGTATAGGTTTATTATTTTATTTATTGTAGCTGTTTTAACGTTGAACATATTATTATAGTGAAGGTCTACCCTCTATCAACTTTCACAAAGAATTAACTTTGATAAAAAAGGTATTAGTTGGTTCAATATTTTACTTAAACCAGAAAGGAAGACTCGTGTTAAAAAAACTGAAATTTCCATCCTTGCTCTCTTGCTCTTTTACTATAATTGCAAGCCTAGCTTTTTCAACAAACTCAGTGGCTCAAAAAGTCAGTGAAATAGCAGAGAATACAGCCGAATACGCTGCTAAAACCTATACAAAACAGATGGTAGAAAGTTTAACCGAGTTGGTTAAACATAACACGGTAGCGATTGATGGAGTGAAATCAACAGAGAATCCTGAACATATAGCTTTTAAAAAAGAATTAGAACAACAAGCAGCAGATTTAGGTTTAGCGTTTGAAGATCATGGCTATGTCTTCATTATTAGCTTAGGTGAAAGTAAAGATAGGGTTGGCATTATTACCCATGGCGATATTCAACCTGCAAATCCTTCAAAATGGGCAAAATCACCTTTTGAATTAGACAGTACAACTGAGCCTGGAAAATTAATCGCTCGCGGTACTGAAGATGATAAAGGCCCTATCTCAACGGTTCTCTATGCAATGAAAGCCATTAAAGATAAAAATATACCGCTAAAAAAACGTTTAGAGCTTTATGTTTATATGGCAGAAGAATCAGATTGGGGACCTTTGGAAGAATATGTGAAGAATAACGAGCTTCCACAAATTAATATTACAACAGATGCTGAATACCCTGTCGTTACAGCAGAAAAAGGTTATGGCACATTAAAAGTTGCGTTTAGTAAGCAAAGTAAAAGGTCCAGTTTAGATGCTTATATTAGTCATTTTGAAGGGGGATATTTTGGTAGTCAAATTCCTGAAGACGCTAAAGCCACCATTGAAAACGCAGATATTGCTTTATTGCAACGCTTAATGAATAAAGTGCAACACTATCAAGGGATCTCTTTTGACTTAACGCTCAAAGACAGCCAATTAACAATCACGGCTCTAGGGAAGTCGGCCCACTCATCAAAACCTGAAGAAGGTATTAATGCTATTCCATATTTAGCCGATTTACTCTCTCAAACCCGTTGGCCGAATAATGGTGCAGGAACCTTAGTCAACTTTATTAACGATAATATAGGCTTGGGTCTAGAAGGAAAAAAGTTTGGTAATATCGCCTATTTTGATGACTTCATGGGGCCTATGACAGTTTCTCCAACAGTTATAAAACAAAATAAAAGTAATATTGAATTAAACATCAATATCAGACGTCCAAGAGGAAAATCAGAACAGCAATTACGTAATGAAATTAATCATGCCATCGCGAGTTGGAAGCTGAAAAACATGGCAGATATTACAGAATTAGATCATTATATTGGCGAACCATTTGTTCAAGGTGAAGCACCACAAATTCCAACGCTACTTTCAGTATTCTCTCACTTTACTGGCATTGAGAATGCTCAACCTATTTCTATTGGTGGTGGCACAAACTCTCGCTTATTTCCTAATGCTGTTTCGTTTGGTCCCTCAATGCCAGGTGCTGAATATACAGGACATTCTGAGCATGAATTTATTACCATGGAACAATTTGTTCTTAATTTAAAAATGTATACCGCAGTAATGATTGAATTGGCAAAATAACAATTTATTTTAAAGTGAATAAACAAAAATTAGCAACAAAAAGGGGAGTCATATGACTCCCCTTTTAATGAAAACGTTAAAGACTAGTTTGCACGTCTTGGACGGTCATTACGTTCTGTACGACGAGGACGCTCTTTAGCAACTGCAGTATCAGATACTGTAATTTCTAACGCTTGACGACGAATGCGAACATTTTTTAATTGCTTAAATGATTTATCAGGCATTCCTTTTGGTAACTGCACAAAAGTATGACGTTCATGTAAGTTAATTTGGCCAATATAGCTGCTATCAAGTGAAATTTCGTTCGCGATAGCACCAACAATGTCACCTGGTTTAGCACCATGCTCTTTACCAACTTCTAAACGATATGTCTGCCAATCAACATCATTACGTACTTCTTTCGCTTTACGAGGAGCACGTTCAGCACCATTATCACGACCGCCACGGTTATCTCTACCACGACCTTCGCCACGAGCATCACGACGTGAGTCGTTACGACCACGGCCATCTCTGTCATTACGTTCGCGTGTGTCACGACGAGGCTTAGGATCTTCTTTAGGCTGTAAAGGTTGCTTTAATTGCTTCTGGAACAATAACGCCGCCGCTAAATCAGTCATTGACAGTTCAGACTCAGCTGCCATACCTTCAATAATCTCACGCATTGCTGTTAAATCTTTTTCAGCAATAATCTCAGCCATTTCATTACGCGCTCTTTCTATACGTTTTTTACCAATTTCTTGAATATTGGGTAAATCGTATGATTTTACAACACCAGAAGTTAGACGCTCATAGTGACGTAATGAATACATTTCACGAGGACGAACAAAAGAAATTGCTGTACCTTCACGACCTGCACGACCTGTACGACCTATACGGTGAACATAAGATTCATTATCACTTGGTAAGTCATAATTAATCACCAAAGAAATGCGAGGGATATCTAAACCACGTGCAACAACATCAGTTGCCACTAGAATTGAAGAGCCGCCAGATTTTAATTGGTCGATAGTACGTTCACGTTGTTGTTGGTTCATGTCACCATTTAAGGCAACAGCTGGGTAACCAGCACGTTCTAATTTCTCTGCAACATCGACAGTATCGTTACGAGTACGAACAAAGATAATCATCGCGTCATAATCAACAATTTCAGCAATACGTGTTAAAGCTGTAATTTTTTGAATACCACTTACTTTCCATGCATATTGCGTAATGTTAGCTTTTTCTTTCTTAACTGCAGCAATTTTTACATGCACAGGTTCTTTTAAGAAACGATTCGCAATTTTACGAATACCTGCAGGCATAGTTGCCGAGAACAAACACATTTGAGTAGTATCAGGAACATGATCAAGTGTCCAAGTAATGTCTTCTAGAAAACCCATGTTTAACATTTCATCGGCTTCATCAAGTACACATACTTTTAATTCATCTAATTTAAGGCTCTTACGACGTAAGTGATCCATTAAACGACCAGGTGTACCAACAACCACTTGAGCACCACGCTCTAATTGTTGAAATTGTGGACCGTAAGATTGACCACCATATAAAGTAGCAACCTTAAGACCTTTAATGTTTTTAGCAAAAGACTCAATCGCTTCAGCAACTTGCATTGCTAATTCACGCGTTGGTGCTAATACCATTAATTGTGGCTTTCTAATTGATGTATCAATTTTTGCTAATGCTGGTAAACCAAAAGCAGCTGTTTTACCAGTACCGGTTTGAGCTTCACCTAAGACATCAAAACCTTCTAACAAAGGCGGAATAGTTTTCGCTTGAATAGGCGTCGAACTTTCAAACCCAAGAGTTTTAAGGGCAGATAATAAGTTTTCAGGCAAACCAAGGGTATCAAAGCCTACAGAGGCATTGTCAATATTTAACATAAATTTTGTCTTCTCAATGGCAGGTATAGTTGTAAGCTAACAACCCCTGCGTATAATAACGAGGAAACCACCGGAAGACTCAAGGCACATTCTAAAGCTTAGTTAGGAAACTAGCTGGGCAAGTCTATTGGGATAACCCCACACTTTAAATATATCAGGTACATCCAACGACCTGATATCGAGGCGCGCATTATACAGATGTTCAAATTATAAGCAAGTGAATTAGCTAAGAACATAATAAAAAAACGCTAAATCATGACAATTTAGCGTTATATAATCTAAAAGTTAATATAAATATTTATTTAGCTATCGATATTAAAATCACCTTTAACATTGCTCACTTTTAATCCACCAGATCCTGATTCAAGTATTTTTAAACCGCCAGCATCATTGATATTAATACTCCCAGAGCCATCATCAACAGTTACCGTTCCGGTGATTCTTTTCACTGTTAAATCCCCTGATCCATCTTCAATATCTGCGTTACCATTAATATTTTTAGCGTAAATAGTACCTGAACCATCATCGATGGTTAAATTACCATTTACCTCATTAATATTAATTTCGCCAGAGCCATCAACAATATTTACATCACCACTGATTTGATCCACCTCAATTTCACCTGAACCATCATTAATATTAGTATCACCCATAATATTTTTAACGACTAGATCGCCTGAGCCATCTTTAATATTTACTTGAGCATTAATGTTATTAATATTGATGTCACCAGAGCCATCATCAATATCTAATGCCATGGCTTCAGGAACGTGAATAACAACATCTATATGCGGAGAATTTCCGACCCAAAATCCAGAGGAGCTATGATTTTTTGCAACTAAAAATGCAGAGTTTCCTGATTCTTTTAATGTGAGTTCATAATTATCTGTATACTTTTTATCAGTATAAATATCTGCCGTAACTTTTATTTCGTTTAATCCTTTTTCACCTACAACAACAAGTGAACCACTGCCGGTTTCAATATCAAATGCAGTTAAAGACCGAGCATCTAAAGAAAGCTCTTTTTGTATGTGGAAATCAGCGCGAGATGGAGAAGCAACGACAACGCAACCGCTCATTAATGTAGCAAGACCAATTGCAGAAATTATTTTAGTGTGTTTCATCAGTGATGTTCCTTTAGTTATTCTTATTTAAGTCAAATTTGGCCAATATTTTTATACTACCCTATTCAATCTTTACGCCAATATTTATTTTTCTTAAATAACAATAGGTTAATCAATTAATGAAAATGCTTCTTTTTCATAATTCAACAATAATCGTCAATAAAACAATTAGTTTGCCAATTTAACCAATTAGGTAACTCATAACGATAAAACATTCACTGTAAATATTTTTTTCATCAAACCAGTAAATTCTTTTATTATAAAAATGAAGAATCAAACCCAAAAAATACTCTAATTTTTAAAGTAATAAGCTAACTCGCCTCACCACCATCTAGTAATTCCGACAAGTGAGATAATTTTTCCAACACTAACGCATGAATTGATTTTCGAGGGTAACGTCTCACACTATTCATTATTCCTGCGCTCTGCCCCATTAATATCTCAAGTGATTGATCAACATTATCAACAGCATATATATGAAAACTTCCATTTTTAACTGCATTAATGACTTCATCTCGCAGCATCAGGTTAATAACATTAGTTTTAGGAATAATCACACCTTGTTCACCAGTTAAACCTTTATCTTTACATAAGCGATAAAAGCCCTCTATTTTTTCGTTAACACCACCAATAGACTGAACTTCTCCGTGTTGATTCATAGAGCCTGTAATGGCAATACTTTGATCAATCGGTAAATGAGAGATAGCAGAAACAAGTGCGCAAAGTTCGGCCATTGAGGCACTATCTCCATCGATATGACCATAAGATTGCTCAATGGCAATATTTGCAGAGATTGCGACAGGAAGGTTTTGTCCATATTTATGACCAATATAGCCAGATAATAAAAGTACACCTTTTGAGTGAATCGACTTCCCTAAGTCCACTTCTCGTTCAATATCAGTAATACCATGACTACCCGCATAAACTGTGGCGGTTATTCGCGCTGGCGTGCCAAAAACACTATCACCGATTTCAAGCACCGTTAAACCATTTACTTTACCTATTTGTCTACCTTGGGTGCTAATTAATACTTGTTCTTCTTTAATTTCAGTTAGCCATGCTTCACTAATACGACCAGTTCTTCGTTGCTGTGCGTTCAAAGCCTGCAAAACAAATTCTGGGGTAAGTACTAATTGTTCAGTTTGTTTCTTCCAAAAATATACAGATTCATCGAGTAAATCATTTATTTGGACAATATTAGACGATATTTTGTGTTGATGCTCTGCTCTTCTCAACGCATATTTCACTAATTCTTTAATAGCTGCATTAGAAACTTCAGGGTAATTATGCTTTTCAGCACGTTGTCTGATCAGCTGAGCATATTCAATGAGATTTTGTTCAGTGTTATCAAGGTAACGATCGAAATCTGCCAATACTCGAAAAAGCTCAGTAAACTCTTGATCGTAATCTTGCAACATATAATAAATTTCAGGATCACCTAAAAGTATCACTTTAACATTCAGAGGGATTTTTTCAGGCTGTAAGCTGAATGCACCAGGTTGAGAAAACTCAGAATGAGGGTTTTCAATCGTTATTTCTTGCGTTTTTAGGGCCAATTTTAATCGTGACCAAACAAGTGGATGATTAAGTAATTTTTCGGCTTCAAGTAATAAATAACCGCCATTAGCTTTATGCAATGCACCTGGCCTAATTAAACGATAACTTGTGTAAGAACTCCCTTGAAAACTGCCGAAATCAACATGCCCAAATAAGTTCTGAAAAGTAGGATTCTGTTCATATACAACAGGAGCACCTTCTTCAGGCTCGCGTGCAACGAGTAAATTAGGTAAAAAACGTTCCTGCATTAATTTACGCGAATCTTTGTCGTTTTGGCTTTCATTACCTTCATCTATCAAGATCTCTAGCACTGCGTCAACAACATGTGCTTTTACCTTTGAAAGGTACTTAAGCACACCAATATTACTGGCAAACTCATGCTCAAGTTCCTTTAAAAAAGGTCGAATGCTTTGCTCAGCAGTTTCATGTTTTAGTTTACGGATTTTGTCAGAAGAAATACGCTTCCATAAAGGTAATTCAATCAGTTGTTCTGAAAGCAAATTCTCTAATTTTTCTAATAAAACATAAAAGTCGTTACGCTTTTTTTCATCTAAATTAGCAAATTCTTTATCGTCTAATGGCTTACCATCCACTAACATTGAAAAGCCAATTTCTCCATTTTCTTCAAATAAAATAACATTGTTTTTTAAAGCGTTATCTTCCACTTTAGAAATTGCTTCATCGTATTTTTTATTAAACTCACGGTCGATTGCCGCTTTTTGTCGCTGATATCCAGGGTTATCAAATATTTCAGGAAACAAATCCAATAATTCGTCGATAAATGTGTTGATACGTGTAAGTAACTGCTTACCATCACCTGGGCTCACATATAATTTATATGGAGCATGAACATCATCAAAATTATTTATGTAACACCATTCTGATGGCGTTGGTTCTTCACTCGCTTTTGCATGCAACATTTGTTTAATTAATGTTTGACGACCTGTGCCATGTTCTCCCATGGCAAAAACATTAAAGCCGCGAGTTTCCATAGATAAACCAAATTCTAAGGCTTCTTTCGCGCGATGATGACCAAGAAAAATATCTGAGTCATAGTTATGCTCTTCCGGTAATGAAAAAATATGTTCACTTAAATCTGCAGTTAATTGATCAGGAGTTAAAAGCCATTGTTTTGAATGTTGGGTCATGAAAGAATCACCGTGAGAACCTAAGAGTTTGGAGCGGACGAAGTTGTTTAAGGATGATTGTACTCGTTAACGCCGGTAATTGGAAAAAGATCTTAAGCGATTCAAACAATTATGGCGTTAGGCTTCTTCGTGTAAATTGATTATTGCCACAATGTAAACAATCGTTAACCTTAGAACAATGGGTGACTTGTTGAGTTTTAAGACACTTCTTACATTCAAGCACACCAAAACCGATCACGTCATTGGTTTGATAAACACCGTCATGATGAAAATCTTCACATAATTCAGCCCATTCTAATTGTGATTTATCGGTAATATTAGACATTACCGCCCAAAAGGACTCTTTCATTAAGCCTAAATATATTGAGTGTTTTGCTTGCTCTTGATTTTGCTGATAAAATTCATTTAAATCATATTTAAAATTTTCGATGAATTGTTTAATTTTTTCTTCTGGTATTTCCTCTGCTGCTTTCACCAAAACTTTGGCATGTTCAATTAATTCAACCGCTTGTGTTACTTCATTTTTTTTTACATCGGTTAACCATTCGGCCAAATTTTGATAAAAATCAGCGAACATATTTTTATCTGACATAACTATTACCCCTCAAGTCTATCATTTAATTTATAGCTTAAATTTTTGACTAACACCTAATATAACTGAGGATAAGAATTAAAACGGGTGAATATAGCGAATATTCAAGCAATATCTATGATTAAACTTGTCGACTATAGGGGTGTTCATGTATTCTATGGCGATTATTTTACTCGCCGTAATTCCTGACTTTTCACATAAAAGCTCAAGAGTGGCCTCACATCAAATTTTGAGAAAATCGTTAATGGAATCCATTTACAATCCCCAAGCAATCGAAGCTGAAGTACAATCTTTTTGGACAACTAACAAAACGTTTAAAGCGCTAGAACAGCCAGAAAAAGAAAAGTTTTATTGTTTATCTATGTTCCCTTACCCAAGTGGTAAATTACATATGGGTCATGTACGTAACTACAGCTTAGGCGATGTAATTTCTCGTTACCAACGCATGCAAGGCAAAAACGTCATGCAACCAATGGGTTGGGATTCTTTCGGTTTGCCTGCTGAAAATGCTGCTATTAAAAACAATTCAGCTCCAGCAAAGTGGACATATCAAAATATTGATTACATGAAAAATCAGTTGAAATCATTAGGTTTTGGTTATGACTGGGATCGTGAATTAGCCACTTGTAAAAAAGACTATTACCGCTGGGAGCAATGGTTTTTCACTCAACTTTTCGAGAAAGGATTAGTTTACAAGAAGAATGCTACGGTAAATTGGGATCCTGTTGATCAAACCGTTTTAGCCAATGAACAAGTCATTGATGGCAGGGGCTGGCGTTCTGGAGCGATTGTTGAGCGTAAAGAAATTCCGCAGTGGTTCATAAAAATTACTGATTATGCTGAAGAGTTATTAAATGATTTAGACCAACTAGATGGCTGGCCTGAACAAGTTAAAACCATGCAAAAAAATTGGATAGGTCGTTCAGAAGGAGTCGAAATGACCTTTCAAGTGGCTGATTCTGATGAAAGCTTTGACATATACACTACTCGTCCAGATACCTTAATGGGCGTTACATATGTTGCGCTTGCTGCACAACACCCTCTTGCGTTAGAAGCCGCTAAAAATAATCCAGCACTTGCTGATTTTATTAATGAGTGTAAAACCAATAAAGCCACTGAAGCCGATATGGCAACAATGGAGAAAAAAGGGGTTGATGCCGGGTTACAAGCGATTCACCCATTAACGGGCGAGTTAGTACCGGTTTGGGCAGCCAACTTTGTGTTAATGGATTACGGCTCAGGTGCTGTAATGTCAGTTCCAGGTCATGACCAACGTGACTATGAATTTGCCACAAAATATGGTTTAGCAATCAAACAAGTTATTGAAGGTGCTGAAGGCGACGATATTGCTAAAGCGGCAATTACTGAAAAAGGTAAATTGATTAACTCAGGTGAATTTGACGGGTTAAACTTTAAAAAAGCATTCAAGGCAGTTGCTTATAAATTAAAAACAGAAAATAAAGGCCAAATAAAAGTTAACTATCGTTTGCGCGATTGGGGTGTGTCTCGTCAGCGTTATTGGGGAACCCCTATTCCTATGATCAACTTAGCGAATGATGAATCAGTGCCAGTGCCTGCTGATCAACTTCCGGTTGAATTGCCTGAAGATGTCGTGATGAATGGCGTGACATCGCCTATTAAAGATGACCCTGAATGGGCGAAAACGACTTATAATGGAGAAGCCGCTTTTCGTGAAACAGATACTTTCGATACCTTTATGGAGTCGTCTTGGTATTACGCACGTTACTGTTCACCAAGTGATGATAAGCAAATGCTTGATCCTGAAAAAGCGAACTATTGGTTACCAGTAGATCAGTATGTTGGTGGTATCGAACATGCTATTTTGCACCTTCTTTACGCTCGTTTTTTCCATAAGTTATTACGCGATTTTGGTTTAGTCAAAAGTGCCGAACCATTCAAAAGCTTATTATGCCAAGGCATGGTGTTAGCAGATACTTACTATCGTGAAGCTGAAAATGGCGCACAAGAATGGATAGCACCAACAGATGTAGATGTCGAAAGAAACGAGAAAGGACAAGTCACTTCTTCTATCAGTAAAATTGATGGTAAACCAGTCATTTCAGCTGGTATGAGTAAAATGTCAAAATCTAAAAATAACGGTATTGACCCACAAGAAGTTATTAATTTATATGGTGCAGACACGGTTCGTTTATTTATCATGTTCACTTCACCGCCAGAGCAAACGTTAGAATGGTCTGATTCGGGTGTTGAAGGTGCTCATCGTTTTATCAAACGTGTATGGAAGTTAATTCATGACTTTAATCAAGGGGATGCTCCTATTTCTCTTGAAGGGTTAACGTTAAATAGAGATCAAAAAGCTTTACGTCGTGAATTACACAAAACTATTAATAAAGTGAGTGATGATATAGGTCGAAGAAATACGTTTAATACAGCTATAGCTGCGATCATGGAATTAATGAACCATTTGGCAAAAGCTAAAATTGAATCAACCGAAGAGCGTGCAGTGATGCATGAAGCGATTCAGGCTTTAGTACTTATGTTAACGCCAATTATTCCACATGTATGTCATCATTTATGGCAAATAGTTGGTGATGGAAACCCTGTTGAAAATACACTTTGGCCAACAGTGGATGAATCTGCGCTTATTGAAGATGAAAAACTCATCATAGTTCAAGTCAACGGTAAAGTACGAGCAAAAATCACCGTTGCCGCAGACGCCAGTAAAGAACATGTTGAAACAACAGGTCTTGCTGACGAAACAGTCGCTAAATTCATTGATGGAACAACCATACGTAAAGTCATTTATGTACCAGGTAAACTATTGAATATAGTAGCTAATTAATTCCCACACGATGAATGATATTTATAATGAGTCAAGTAAATAACACCATAGCAAACGTTAAATTTCAGTATTTAAATTTTGTTAACCATAAATTGGAAGCCTTTAATAAGCTTAACCGATTTATATTACCTATGGTTTTAAGCCTATTGGTAACCAGTTGTGGTTTTCAATTACGTGGTGACTATTTACTTGCTCCTGAATTACAAACTTTATACCTGAGTTCTGTAGATAAGCATGGCGAATTAACGCGTTTAACTCGCCAGCATTTAGTGCGAAACAAAGTCATACTTGTTGAACAATTTTCTCCACAAACTCCGGAATTACGAATTTTAAAAGATGAACTTGACCGCCGAACATTGTCGGTATTCCCAAATGGTCAAGTAGCAGAATATGAACTTATTTATACAGTGAATTATCAATTGCGCTTCGCCAACGAAGAAACTCAATCATTTAAAATTGAAATCAATCGCGATTACCAAGATGATCCTGATATTGCGCTTGCTAAAAGTCGTGAATTATCATTAATGTTAAGAGAGATGCGACAAGAAGCCGCCGATAAAATTTTAAGAAATATGGCAACCATTCAACGCTAATCTATCAGTCTTACGCTGAATTAATTTCGTTATTGTTGAATTTTAAAGGTAATCACGATGAGAATTTATCATAACCAATTAGCCAACACCTTAAATCAAGGATTCAAACCTGTGTGGTTAATTTTTGGTGATGAACCTTGGCAAAAAAATGATAGCCTAGACTCGCTTAAAAGCCACTATAAACAACAAGGTTTTGATGAATTAATTCGATTCAGCGTTGATGACAAATTTGATTGGTCATTATTACTACAAGAATACCAAGCAATGAGTTTGTTTTCTAGCCAGCGTATTATCGAGCTTGAATTCATGACCAATAAGATAGGAGATAAAGGCAGTAAAGCTCTTGCACATATTAGTGAACAATTACATCAAGATGTTCTACTTATCCTTCATGGCGAAAAAATGGATGCAGCAGGGCAAAAGCGTAAATGGTTTAAATCATTAGAAAAAAACGGATGTTTTTTACCCTTATATGATATTGAAGGCAAACAATTAAATCAATGGATTCAACGCCAAGCAAGACAAAACAATCTTAATTTATTACCTGATGTACTACTAATGCTTGCCGAATTATTTGAAGGCAACCTAAACGCCCTAGAGCAAGAGCTACAAAAACTGTCTATTTTATTTGGTCAGCAATTGATCACCGCTGATGACGCTGAAAAATTACTGATAAAACAAGCTAAGTTTAACCCCTTTCAACTCATTGACGCGATGTTAGTTGGCGATATTAATAAATGTATTGCTATGCTAGATCAGCTTCAACAAGATGGTACAGCAATCAATCAATTGATTTGGTTTATACATAAAGAAATTAAACAGTTGGTGATTATGCAAGAAAAAGTAGCTCAAGGAGATTCGTTCGCTAACTTATGTAAAGAATTTCGCATTTGGGATAAACGGAAGCCTTTGTACCAACAAGCCATGAATAATATAAATTCAACTAATTTAGCTTATTCTCAAGCTAGGTTAGCGGATGTAGACACCTTGAGTAAAACGAACAGTGAATTTAATCCCTTTGTTTTACTCGCTGACGTATTAGTGTGCTTATACTATGGTGATACAATGAAAAACTTTTCATTAAACTATGAATATGCCTAGCAGTCGGCAACAAAAAAATTGAACAAAGAATCAATAAAAAAGACCTTTCAACGCATCGGTATATTGGGTGGTACCTTTGATCCCATTCATTTAGGCCATATTTCACCGGCATTAGAGAATGCAAGGTGGTTATCACTTGATCAACTTTTTCTGTTACCTGCTCATATTCCACCGCACAAAAAGCAAACTGTGGCTGATGCAAAGCATCGACAGTCAATGGTTGAATTAGTTTGTCAGGAATTCCCAATATTTCAACTTGATACTCGTGAATTATTGAAAAACTCTCCGTCTTACACCGTAGAAAGCATAGAAGATATCAGTGAGCAATATAAAAACTCTCAACTATTTTTTATCATCGGTATGGACTCATTATTAACATTTACCAGCTGGCATCGATGGGAAAACATACTCAAATATTGTCATATAGTGGTAAATACGCGCCCAGAGTATGATTTAAAAAAGCTCTCTCGAATCTGTCATCATTCTTTATCACAATATTTTATTGATAATATGAGTGAATTAAACAGCACTCAATCGGGAAAAATTATTTTTCATCAGCACGCCAACATCGATATTTCTTCAACGGATATTCGCCAGCAACTTAACGCCAAGATATTCGATGAAAACAAGCTTTCATCTGGCGTAATAAAGTACATAAAGCAACATCAATTATATAGGTAACTGGTGCTATATAAGCAAAATATATTCAACAGTTCCCTTTAAAGCGTAAAAATGCGGCTACACTATTAACCTAACATTAGAATAGTGATATTATTGTTCTATATTCACCCATAAAATGATGAAGAGAATTCACTTTGCAAATTGAAGCATTTACCGCTTTTGTTATTGAAAAAATAGAAGACATGAAAGGGCGTGATATCATCACGTTAAATATCGCTGAGAAATCTGACTTTGCTGACGTAATGATTATTGCATCAGGCAACTCAAATCGCCATGTAAAATCAATTGCACAATCACTAACTGCTGAATGTCGCTCTGCAGGCACTGAACCATTAGGTGTTGAAGGCAATGATGTTGGCGAATGGGCATTAGTAGATTTAGGAAATATCGTTGTTCATATTATGACCGACACCACTCGTGACACCTACCAGCTTGAACAATTGTGGGAATAAGTTAAAGCATTATGCGTTTAACCCTATATGCGGTAGGCAATAAAATGCCTGCATGGGTCACCCAAGGTTTTAATGAATATAGCCGTCGTTTTCCCAGAGACATGTCATTTCATTTAGTTGAAATCCCTCCTGGAAAGCGAGGGAAAAACGCTGATATTGCCCGTATATTGGAAAAAGAAGGCGAACTCATGCTCGCCGCTATTCCTAAAGGAAGTAGAATCGTTACCTTAGAAGTTGAAGGTAAACCTTGGAAAACCCCTCAGTTAGCGAATCAATTACAAAAATGGCAAATAGATAGCCGTGACGTCGCATTATTAGTCGGAGGGCCAGAAGGGTTAGCCCCAGCCTGTATTAAAGCTTCAGAACAAAAGTGGTCGCTTTCTCCATTGACATTGCCCCACCCGATGGT
>Ga0233426_10001992_pt1 | contig 17786 bp, 16 predicted proteins | sample SI_118_April2016_6_FD_179875 | JGI IMG/M metagenome (GOLD analysis project Ga0233426, IMG submission 179875) | Seawater microbial communities from Saanich Inlet, British Columbia, Canada - SI_118_April2016_10_MG | ecosystem: Environmental > Aquatic > Marine > Inlet | place: Canada: British...
AAGAGAAGATAAACCATATATCGGAGCATCTGCTAGAAATAAATAGTATTCAAACAAAAAAGAGAAATAATTAATTATTTCTCTTTTTTATTATTCCTATATCTTTTCTTAATAAGAAAAATTGACTAATTATTGTTTTTATTTAAAATAATTTTACATTCTTTTTAAATAGGTAAAATATATGGATTGGTTACTCTTTGTAATACTTTTATTGCCAATATATATTTCTATATTTTTACATCAGCATCCACAGCAAAACATATGTAATAAAATTACAACTGCTTTTGTTTTCTTGTTTAGCTTCTCTTTTCCAGCCATATTTACGTTATTGTTATTGTTTTTAATTATTGATATAAATTGAGCTGATAATAAAAGAAAATTTATGTTTTTCACAAATGATCCAAGAATAAATTTTGTTCCTAAATCATTTCGTAGAAAAAGATAATCCATAAAATAAAAATCCAACCTAATCGGTTGGATTTTTTTATTTTGCAGATAATTGAGTATTTACAACACTTTTAATAAAAGCATATTTAGAAATTCTTTCTTTTTGCATTTCAACTGCAATTCTAGACATTTTCACGATTTTTATTTTTTGATCTAATAATTCATTCATCTTTACTAAAGTTTTATAATTTGCTTTAGAAATAATTTTTTGAACTGCTTCTCTTTTTGGTTCATACTTATTATAAACCGTTTCATTTAAATAACTAGAACATTCTCATTCGAATAGAATTGAGTTTTTCCCAGCTGAACAAGCATTGCCAAATGTTTGTTTCATAGGGAAACATGGTGCTTTAATACATTGTACTTGAACTTCAGCACATACTGGAGCATATTCCATTGTACACATCATAGGTTCTTCTATAACTGACATAGTTGTAATAGTCATAGTGTCATCTTTATATGATTTATTTTCTTGTCCTTCAATATATTGAGCAGCAACACTTATTGAAGAAATAATAAGTACAAAGATTGCGATTAATAAAGTTTTCATATGTATGTAGTTAATTTTAAGTATAAGTATTATATCTAACGATAAAAAAAAGAAAAGGTGACAAAAATAATAAATAATAAGTGAGTTTTAGTAAAATAATCAGATTATAAAAAAATATTACTCTTTTTTAATTAGGATTTTTTATTTTTATTCAAAAATATGAGTTTTTAACACAACTTAATTTACTCTTTTTTTGTTAAAAAGTAATGAATTATACTGAATTAATTCAAGAAAAACAGTTTTTAACATTGTTTTTACAACATAATGATTGTAAAAAACCAGTGAAAAGATTTGATTTTCATTCAGAATTTTATATAAATAGTATACGAATATAGAACGAAAAGGTAGTTACTTTTTTGGCTTTGTATTCAAAAAACCAACGTTTCTCGTTGTTTTTTAATAATTAAATACATACATATTTAATGTAATTATAATTAATATATAATACATTTTATATGTTAGTATAAATTAGAATATTAAAAATGGCTTACTTATGAGAATAAGTGTATTAGAACAAGTAAAAGCATTTTTAAAAAATGCAAAGATAAATAGCTCTTATGTTTATGTTTCGAAAGAAATTAAACTTACCATTAAGAATTACTTAATAAAAGAGAAAATGTTATATTCACCAATCAGATGAATTTATATTATAAAAAAACATGATCAATTCGTTTGAGATGTTTTAGATAAATATAAATACGAGGTTTTACAAAAACTATGATGAGTGATAAGTGGTAGCTGAGCAATTGCATATTACCTAGATGAAATGAACCATATAAAGAATTTTAAAATAATTACTGAAAATAAGAATTTTAAAACGAAATTATGAGATAATATTCAGCTAGACTTTAGCGCAAGCAAAGTTCCAAGAATAAAAAATAAACACAAAATTGAGAATGCAGAACTTCAAATAGAAGAACCTCTTTCTCTCTACATAAACAATTACAAAAATATTCCTGAAAATTCTGATTTTATACGTTATTTAATGAATATAGATTTAAATCATTACATGATTGAATACTTAATAAAAAATAACTTTAAAATAAGTGGAATTTCTAAGTTAGCTCTGTTATATAAACAAAACTGATTTACAGGAAAACATAAAATAATAATGAATACACTGCGTCAAGCAGGGAAACAAATCGATTATAGAAAAGCAGCAACACAAGTATCTAAAAACAAAACCCCTACATCTACATCTCACATAGAAGATCTAGATAGCTTGATATAATTTGTAAGTATAACTCTCTTATGCTCGAAAGGAACTCAATGAGGTCTACCAGAAAACAACCTTTCTGTTGGCAAGAAAAGAAAATAAACCGACTCCTAAGAAAAATCTACGCAGATGATTCTGGGAAAAAATCTAAGATGTTATTGTTATATCAAACTCTAACAGAAATAGATAGTGACTTCAATGGAAAAGAAATATCATTCTTCACAAAAACAATTTCTACATATTCATGACTCTCTGTAAGATTCATTCCAAGTGCTTTGGAAGAATTTCAAGACTTGAAAATATTAAAAATAATAGAAAAAAAAGAAGCTGGTAAGTTTGCATGAAAAGATCTCATCTTTACACCGGATGAAGTTTTAGATGCAAGTGAAGTAAAAAAAAGCGATAACAAAGCTAATTCTACCGATAGTCAATCACCGACAGATGGAGTACGTTCTACCGATAGTCGATTAACTGCAAACGGTGATAATGCATGTGATAATAATGCTAATGCATCTTCAGCTCTGGGTGAGTCTGCAAATGGTTCATCTACTGCTGTGCAAAATACACCATTAGAAGATATTATTTTAAAAGAAGATATTATTAATAAAAATAACAACAAACAAGAAGAAGAGAAAGTAGTGTTGTTGTTAGAATGAATAGGTTTCAATAACTCCCTTATTCATAAGTTTATAAAAAACTATTCTTTAGGAAGAATCGGGGAAGTGGTTTCACAATTATCAAAAACTCAATCATCTACCAATCCAGCAGGTTTTGTAAGAAAAGCACTCGAAGAAGGATATGTATTTGATATTACTAAAAAAGCTACAGCTGAGAAAAAACAAGCTTCTCAAAAAAATAACTTCATCGCTGAACAAAAACAAGCAGCAAAAAATCAATTAGAATCATTTATTAGTAATCAAGTAAATTCTTGGATAGAAACAAATACTGCAAACTACCAAGAAATGCTCGAAGAAAAAACTAATAAGATTTTAGAAAAATCTCCAACAATGAAAAATGTAGAAATACTCGCAAGAAGTATGACCAAAGCATTTATCAAAAATGAAGTTTTAGGGTTATAATTTAAAAAAAAATATGAATGAAAAATTATTTTGGATTTTAATAGAATGAAGTATAGAGTGTGAAAATGATTTTTTCACAAATTTGAAAAATAAACTAATAAAATATTCTGAAAGTGACATTATACTTTTTGAAGAAATATTAAGAAAAAAAATTATTGAAGCAGATCATTTTAATGTAATGATTGCACAAAAAATTATGACAGGAGAAATTAGTGATGATTCTTATTTATATTTTATTTGTTGGATAATATGTCTATGAGAGAATATATATAATGAAACAATTAAAAATCCAGATTTTTTAGCCCATTTAGAATGAATAGTAGAAATTGATCCAGATTGAGAAGAATTATTATATATATCTGATAAAGCTTTTGAAGAAAAAACTTGAAGAGAAGTAGATGAAAGTTTTCCTAGAGATGTTTGTTTTGATAAATGAATTAATTATGATGATTCATTGTTAATTAATACAAAGTGAGAAGATTGGGAAGAAGAAGATTTAAAAAATAGAGCACCAAAGTTATGTGAAAGATTTAATTTTAAATTAGATAATAACTTTTCTTATACTCAATCAGTAAAAACTAAAGATTCAGAAAATTTAATAAATATTTCAGAAGAAGAGAGAGAAAAAAATAAAAGAGCAGTTATTGAAAAATATGAAAAAATAGAAAAAGAGAAATGGGAAAAATATAAGAAAGATAATAATATAGTTTAAAATAACTAAAAAAACCGACGAATTAATTCGTTGGTTTTTTTAGTGAAAAAATAATATTTGATTTATATTGATAATATTTTATAATTAATTTAGTGCATTAATATAGAAAAGGAGTTTGTTATGAAACAAGCTATTATAAATTGTGAAACAGGTATTGTATTAAAGTTTTTTGATTGTGATGAAGATATATCTGGAAGCTATGATTATTCAGAACTTCACGAGATATATACTCATATAGTTAGTAATGAACATGAAGATTTATGTATTATATTTAATAATTTAGAAGAGTCTAATACATATAGAGTAATAAATATTAAACAAGTTGTTAAATATTTTATGCTTTTAATAATGTATGATTCTCAGTTAATACAAGAAATAAAAAGTAATATAAAAATAGAAAAAAATATGCATCAGGTTATTATGCATGGTAATGAAGCAGAAGTATTATATATTTTTGAATATCACACTGACTTATCTCGTTGGTATGATTATTCAGAATTTAATGATTTTACTTATAATTTAATGTGTGATGATGCGAGTGAATTACAAGTTAATTTATTAAATTTCTTTAAAGACTTAAAGGAAGATAATATGCATCATGTTATCTTGGTAAGTGAAGTTATTCAAGATTTCATATCATTAACTAATATTGACTCAAATTTAGTTCAAGAATTAATTGAATTAATAAGATCTGAAGAAAATATTATTAGAAAAAATACTATGTAAAATAATATTATATTAAAAAAACCACCAGCATGGCTGGTGGTTTTTCTTTTACTTTAAACTACAACTTCCACCAGGACAAGCTGGTCTAATAATTGGAGTTTTGATTATTTTTTTATCTACGAAGAAATAGTATATTTTGCATCCTACACAGATTCCAGCACTTGATTCTAACCACATAAAGGCAAGACAAATTGCACACAGTGAGAGGGGAAGTATTCACCTGATTTCGAAGAATATAGAGATAAGGAGAACTGATCAACTCATAATAACTCATAATGACCAGGCAAAACGTTTTTGGATAGCTCAAACGTATTCAGGTTTTTGTTTTGAAACGAGAGTTTTTCAAAGAAAAGCAATAGGTGAATATTTAGGTCACCATAATACTTTTAATAAAAAGTCTAGGAAAAAAGTAGTGACTACTATTTGTAATAATGAATAATCTCTTGTAAAAAATGTATAGAGCATAGTAAAGAATCAAATGGCAAACATTATTCATGCTGTTGATCTAATTGCTCTTTCATTTAAAACTCCATAAGGAGCAGGTTTTCCATGAATTTCTAGTCCTGGAATTATTTGTCAGATGTCTTTTGATATCATTATGTTTTATTTATGAGATAATTGGAAAAATTTAAGTATTTCGGCCTTTTTTTCTTCAGGAGAATTATGTGTGTCACAGTTTTCTAAGAATGCTTCTATGAGTTTATTATTTGAAGATTTTATCAGTCAGATAGCAGCCATATTTTGAATAATTATATCTCCACAATATGTATCATTTTCTATTGATGCTTCTATTTTTTCAAGAGAAGTTTTTGCTTTTCTAATAGATATGAGAGCCTTTTTTTTATGTTCATTCATAATAAGTATTTATATTAAATATTACCCCCTATGTGGGTATAATATATTCTTAATATAAATTAAGTCAAATAAAAAAACCTCAGATATATTCTTGAGGTTTTTTTATTCTTCAACTATGAATTCTATGTTATTTGGAATACTTGAAATATTCTTCATAAAAAATGGACGAGTTTCTATTTCTACATTACTTATTTTTGAATTATTTAAGAGGATTTTTTTAGCATCTTCTTTATCCATTCCAGCAATTGTATATTTTAGTTTTTCTACATAGTTATTCTTTTTACTCAAGAAATTATGAGTAAAAGATGCTTGAATTTCAGCAGAAGCTTTTATTTTAAGAGGTTCTTCTTCTCTTAAAAGAACTAAAGCTATTCTCATAGAGGACTTATCAATATATCTTAAATCCTCAACTTCATCTAATAATGTATCTTTTATCGTTCATTTTAAATGATTGAGTACTTGTTCTGAATTATAAGTATAGGTTGTAATTTTAATAGTTCCATTGAGTTCAAAATTTTCCATTTTATCTCATACCTTTAATTCTTCATCTCATGTAATTCATAAGTTTGACCATTGAATGATATCGTTTACTTCTAATATATTATAAGCTACATCATTATTTTTATTATTTTCACGAATTTCTTTTTTCGCTTGAGATAATGCATAATCTTGAAGCTGTCACTCTAATATAAGTTTTGCATTTTTGATATCATCTTCTCATAGTATTTTAGAAAAATTATTTGTTCATCAATTAATAATTCCTGTGGTATAAGCATATATTTTATCTTGATCTGACTTTAAACCAGGGAGCATTAATAGTTGACCAGTTCAGGTATTTCATCTTGTTCAAATAAAATTATTATCCTCATCATATAATTTTGCTTGAATGTTTATTGATTTTTCTCAGGCTATTAATTTCCCACTTCCGTCAGTAAATGCTGCTGGAATATCTACTGATCATTGAGTAACATAAACAATTCAAGCATCTGATTGGAGTCTAGTATTTTCTCTGAGTCTTATTTTTTCAGGAAGTTCATTATAAAATGTAGCTTCTCAGTTAGCTCTTGTGACAGTAGATTCATCTACCCCAGTTGTACCAAAAGTTTCATTTAAATAAACCAATTTAGTTATTTGTTTGAGAGCTATAATATTCTTATCTTGAAAAATAGATTCTTCTGGTTTATATTCGAATGTTAAATTTTTTGCTGCGGTTCTAATTGTTATATCAGGAGTTATATAAACAGATGTTTTATTTACTGCAAAATAAAATACAAATATAAATAATCCAATAGAAACTAAAAGTGTAACAAAAAATATTCAAATCTTAGTTTTTTGTTCTTTTTTATTTTGAAAATATGGAGAATAAAGTTCTTCGAGTCTATTTTTTTTGAATAAACCTTTTACTTCTCTTCAATAATTTTTTACTACAAATTTACAATATTCAGAAAAACTATAATTATATTCAAGTAAATCAGTATGGTTTATGAGTGTATATTTTATACCTAGTTTTCTCCCAATTTTTTTAGCAGTTATGTCAGAGGTAATGATAACTAAATCCTTTTCTCATGCGTTTGTTTTGAGTATTCTCAAAGATGTATAATTATGCAAAAGAGGATGACCAAAAGGAAATTCTAATACAATTTCTTTTTCTTCAACGTGTTTTATTTTGATAATTACATCAATTATTGAATCTTCTTTACTAACTTTTATCATGATTTTTTATTGTAAGTGTTTTATGAGAAATAAATCTCTTTTTAAAAGAATATAAAATTTTACGAAATTATCAAAGTTTTTCTTTACAAATAGATGACACTTGTTACACTAACTTATATTTGAAATACATATTTTTTCCACAAATAATGCAAGAAATACAAAAAGTTATAGACCTCATTGACTCAGCTATAAAAGAAGATGCAGATCATCTGATAACAGGATGAAATATTATAGCAGATTGATATGATATTGAAGTTGATAAATATAGAGATACAATCAAGACTTCAAATGAATGGTTAGCTGGTTATCAAGCTAATCTAATTGAAAAAACTGGTATTACTACTTTGAAAATTAAGTTTACTTGAGCTTCAGGGTATTTTTTAGAGGTTCCAAAATCACAAACATCAAAAGTACCAGAATATTTCATACAAAGACAATCACTTGTAAATGCGAGTCGTTTTGTAACTCCTGAATTAAAAGAATTTGAAATAGGATTACTCGAAGCTCAATGAAATCTTGCGAGTTTAGAATATGATTTATTCTCAAAAGTAAGAGAAGAAATATTAGAAGAATTTGAGACTATTAAAAAAATAAGTGAAAGTAGTGCAAATATAGATGTATTATCAAATTTTGCATTTGTAGCTTATGAAAATAATTATGTTCAACCAAAAATGGTTGAAAAATGAGAATTAAAAATATTAGGAGGAAGACATCCAGTTGTCGAAAAAATGGAAAGAAATTTTATATCAAATGATTTAAAATTAAATTCAAAAGAATACGTTCATATTATTACATGACCAAATATGTGAGGGAAGTCTACATTTCTTCGTCAAAATGCACTGATTATACTCATGGCACATATTGGATCATTCGTTCCAGCAAGTGAGGCTCAAATACCTCTCACTGATAGAATATTTTCAAGAGTATGAGCGAGTGACAATCTCTTTTTATGACAATCTACATTCATGGTAGAAATGCAAGAAGTAGCCAATATTCTCCATAATTCTACAGAAAAATCATTCGTAATTATAGATGAAGTTTGAAGATGAACTTCAACATACGACGGAATGAGTTTAGCTTGGGCTATCCTCAAAGAAAATCACGATAATATAAAAGCAAGAACACTCTTTGCTACCCATTATCATGAACTCATCGATGAATCAAAACAACTCAAATGAGTAAGAAACTTCTCGGTTGCCGTTTGAGAAAACGAAGAAAATCTCGTATTTCTAAGAAAAATAATTCCAGGATGAATCAAAAAATCATTCTGACTCGAAGTAGCTAGAATTGCAGGAGTTTCAAATTCAGTAATTAATGAAGCTAAAAATATGCTCAGAAGCTTAGAAAAAACTCATCTCCAAACTGCTCAAATGAGTCTATGAGGACTAGCAGAACCAGAAGTTCAAGTCGTAGAAAAAATAGTAGAAAAACAATCAGAAGTAGAACAACTATTAAAAAATATTGATGTGAATAATCTTACACCAATGGAAGCACTGAATAAGTTGAGTGAGTTGAAAAGTAATATTAAATAATTTAAAATATGAAAAATATATTTACAGATGCTGAATTATCAGTGATTAGCTTATATTTAGAAAAATGAATATGTCCTTTAAAGTATGCTTATAAAACAGATAAATGAGCTAATTCATGGGCTAAAATAGAAAAATTAAGAGCCGTAGATGGTTGAAATTTTGCTGAATATGAATTATTAATAAATAATGTAGAGATATATTTACAAGAATTATGAAATCCAAAAGAAATTGCAGTGTTTGATTTTTGATCTTGAACATGAGATACAACGAAATGATTACTTTTAAAAATGTTAGCTTTAGGTATTAAAGTACATTATCATGCGTTTGATATATCACCAGAAATGTTAAAATTATGCGAATTAAATTTATGAAATTTATGAAAAAACTACACATTTAACTCAACAGTTTTAGATTTCGAATCTGCAAATTTAGTAAATATATTATCAGATATACGTGCACAATATAATAATATTCCAGTAATGGGTGGGTTATTATGAAGCACAATTTGAAACTTTGATTCAATGGAGAGAATTATTACAAATATTACAGATGCATTAAGAATAGAGGATAAATTAGTAGTAGGTATAGAAAAAGTGGATGTTTCAGATGATAGAAGAAAAGAACAAGTAGTGAATGCATATGATAATATTTTAGTAAATGAATTAACATTTTCTACATTAGAATATTTTTGAATGACTAGGAAACAATGAGAATGGAATGTTATATTTAATAATAAAAATATAGCTATTGAAATGTATTTTGAATTATCAGAAGATTTTTTATTGAATACATGAAATAAAGAAATTTCATTTACAAAATGAGATAGAATTAAATTAGCACAATCTAAAAAACTAAATGAGTCACAGTTTTCACAAATGTTTTTAGATTTAGATCTAAGGATTGCAAACATGAGAACAAATAGTAAAAATACTTTTATAGAAATAATGTTATCACCGAAAAAATATTAGTAAAAAATTTTTATGCCTAAACCAGAACAATATAATATATCACTCAAGTGCTTTTTACATAATTCAAAATGAGAAGTTTTGATTTTAAAAACTCCAGAAAATTCTAGTTTTTATGGAATGTATGATTTTCCAGGAGGAAGAATCGATGAAGATGAATTTAAAACTGATTATATAGAAATTCTCAAAAGGGAATTATATGAAGAAGCTTGAGTTGAAAATATTGAAATTGAGAAAAAAGTTGTAGCTATAGCTCGACATAAAGCAGAAGGAAAATTTACGAGTAAAAATATTTCAGAATATCTTTATTATAATTTCTTTGAAGCATTTCTTTTAGAAAATCAGGAAATAAAAATTTCCCATGAACATCAAGAATATTTATGGGTGAAATTAGATGAAATAATTTTAGAAGATTATTTCTATAGTTGATATTTAGAAGCTGCGAAGATGTATTTGAATAAATAAAAATAATGACACAAAAAACTAACAAAACAATAATTCTCCACGATACTTTTTTATATAAAGGTTGAGGAGAAAGACTAATCCTTATGATGGGAAAGGCTCTTGGTGCGGATATCGCAACGGGTTTTTTTAGTAAGGGGAGTTTTGATCTGAGAGAGGAAGGATTCACGGGGAAAATGATAGAGGTAAGTAGTGAAATATTTGCGAAAGGTTTTAGGCATTTGAAACTCAAATGGGCTTTTCTGACGAAGACTAAATTCTTAGATGATTATGATACAGTTATTTTTTCAGGTGATTGTTTATCTGCTGTGAGAAATTGTAATCAAAATACTAAAAAAATATATTATTGTCATACTCCTCCTAGATATTTGTATGATTTACGTGACTTATATCTTGGAAAGATAAAATGGTATATGCGTCCAGCATTTGAAATACTATCATTTGTTTTTAAAAGAATGTATGAAAAGGATATAAAGCAAATGGATTTAATTCTCACTAATTCAGAAAATACAAGAAAAAGACTAAAAAAATTCTTATGAGTCGATTCAAAAGTATTATATCCACCTGCAAATTTAAAAGAATTTACTTGGAAAGCTCAAGGAGATTATTATTTATCTTTTGCCCGTTTATCTGATGCAAAGAGAGTTGATAGAATTATAGAGGCTTTTAAGGATCTTCCAGAAAAAAAACTTCTTGTTATTTATTGAGAAAATGATCCTCAAAAAGAACAACTTTTTGAATTAGCTAAATGATATTCAAATATTGAGTTTAGAACTCTTCCTGGAAATGTAGGATTTACTGATATAGTTTGAAGCTGTATTGCTACTATTTATATTCCTATTGATGAAGATTTTGGGATGATATCTGTAGAAGCAATGGCTGCAGGGAAACCAGTAATCGGTGTAAATGAAGGATGATTAAAAGAAACTATTCTTGATAATAAAACAGGGATATTAATATCTGATCAAGCAGATGTTTCAGATTTGAAACAAGCAATTATTAATCTCACTCCAGAAAAAGCACTTTCGATGAGAAGTGATTGTGAGCAAAGAGCACAAGATTTTTCTTTAGATAGTTTTTCACAACAGTTGAAAAGTTATGTAAAATAAAACAAATAAAAAAACCTGTCGAAAGACAGGTTTTTTAGTACATTAATTTAAATGATCAGAAAATTAATTCACTTCATCTCTTTTTCCCATTTTGTTTAATATATAAAGATTGCTTATAAAGTCAAATAACACTAAACTACACTCTAGTGCAACAGGTGTGAACTGAGATAGTAAATAGTGAGAGGTACATAAGTGTTCCTATATTAAAATAAAAAAGAGCTAAATTTAGCTCTTTTTTATATTCTTGGTTTTTAGTTATTTCTTAAATGATTACTGTGATAACAGAAATTATAATTTATTTCAATTCTTCAATTTTAATCATCAATAAATAATTAATATCATTTACTATTTTTTTAGATTCAGGTTTTCCTTCAGTATATCTATTCAATGCTGTAATAATATTTTCAAGTTTTGTGATCAATTCTAAGTTTTTAGGATATTTTTTAGTAAGCTTTTGTATAAATTTATTAACTATTTTTTTTATACTTGGGTTAACGGTTCTATATGATTCATTCTTAACTCATATTTTTTGACTCTTTATATAGCTTTTCTTCATTATAGTAAGATCATTTTCAGGTTTATTATCATCATATGTATTCATATCAATTTCTTCTATTCAATTTACATTATGAATTATTCATTTAATATCAATATTTCTATAGATATTCACTTTATTATATCTACTATTTATTTGATAAATTTTTATATACCCTCTTAAATTATCAAAGTAAAGGTCTTCAATATTAAATACTAATGTTGCACCATATTGCTGTCTTGTCTCATCATATTTTAACTCAATTTTGTTATATTGAGATTTTTTCTCAAATTCCTTCAGTTGGTGATGATCCATTTCTCATTCTATATAATATTTTCAAAATGGATGATGATTATTGTTAGGAAGAGTTATGTAAAAATATAATTCTCAGTGATTTTTAGTTTTTCATTCAGGGAAATGAATAGCATCAATCCTTATATTATCCCAATTTATTGAATCATTGATCTCTTTATTAGCAGGTAATAGATCTCTTTCAAATGATTTAATTATATCCTCAGATCAGTTTTTTTCAACAATAATAAAGTCAACGGTATATTTATTATTTTCACTTATTTTAGCAATAGACATATCAATATAACACTCTCAAATATTAATCCTATTGATTTTATCATGTACAAGTCACATTTCACAATTATCATTATTTATTTTGATAATTGCTTTGTATTTATATCCCTTCTGATATGCACTAGAGTTTCCATTATACATTTTTAATTTAAATAGAGTTTTATTTTCTTCTTCATTTAAAAAAATATCCATATATGGTCAATCTTTTGTAGCCATTGTCCATGGATTTTCTTTCATGTTAGGATCTATAGTTGCATATAAAGCATAAGATTTAAAAGGGATTAAAAAAGAAATAATAAGGATAAATATATTTATTTTCATGATAGTTAATTATTATTAATATAATATGGGAATATAGTATTAATTAATCAAATTAATCAAAATTAATCCATCAAAAGATATAATTGAATAACTAACCTTAAATTTATAAATAGTCAATTTAAAAATGGTAAATGTCTAAAGAATTAATGTTCTGTTAATGTCTAATGAGTATACTCTTATTCAAAGAGGAGGAATAATTTATTTATTAGTTTAATTTTAAGAAATGATAAAAATATTAAGTACAGTATTATTATTTATATTTACTATTACAACCGTAGTAGCTTATAATCCTAGTGTTAACGATAAAAAAACAGTAGAAATTTTATCTTTAAAAATCAATAAAGTAATTGATAAAAAATGAGAAAAAGCACGTGAAATTTTCATTAAAAAATTATCTGTTATAAAATGAAAAATAAAAAATAATGATAAAATAGTTTATATTATCTGAGAATTAATAAATAATTTAAATAACTCTACTAAAGTTATTGAAGATTTAATTAAACAAGTTGATAAAGAACAAATATTAGATATATCTAATAACAAAAATCTGTCATCTTTATTATTATTTCAATCTTACCTTAGTACATACAATAACTTAATTGACGGAAACGTTTATTGAAGAAATTGAGAATTTGAAGGTGGTTGTGGGAATTATGCAGAAAAGTGGAGTGATATTTATAAAGAACAATTTCAAGATATTTATGATAAATCAAATGATTTAAATAATATTTTCTTGATGGATTTAATTAAATATGATATTGATAAATTTAATAAATATTTTAAAAGTATTTGTAAAAGTGATGCAAAACTAGATGCCATAGACTTTATTATTACTGATATATCAAAAATTAGAGAAAATTTTGATAATGCATATTATACAGAGTTATATATATTTTATAATAATTGGTATAACAATTCATATACTTATTTAAAAGATAAGACTCCATCAGTAACTTGTAATACTATATGGGAAGATTGGGATGAATTTACATATTATAGACTAGAATATTTAAAAAAATATACAGAAAAAACTGATTCTGAACGTTATAAAGTATATTTTACAGAAATTCAGAATAAATTTAGGAAGATGATGAAAGAAGAATGTAATGATATTAAGATAAAATAATAAAAGCCCTATAATTAGGGCTTTTTATGTGCAATAAACGAATTTAAGTATTATCTAAAGTATTACAAATATAAAGAAATATTTATATAAAATAGATATTAATAATTATAGAGAACAAATAGAAAAACTGATAAGAGTATAGAAACAACTGAGAAAGTATTTGATTTCGTTATCAGCGCTTCATCAGGTTTTAATCATTGAGATTTACAAAAAAAAAGAGATATTCAGATGATTTGGTTGGAACTATGAAATGAAAAAACTGAAAAATTGCTTATTAGTGAGCATTCTTGGTTTTTACTAATAAAAAAACTCTCTTCAAGCATGAAACAAGAAAAAATCCCTTGGAACTGATAAAAAATATTACTACAATGGGTAAAAGTAGTGCTAAAAATTATGTAATTTTAGAATGGTACACTAATCGAGAGTTGAACTTTATGTAAATTGTTTTAGATTTGATTATATTACTTAGTTTTCTCAAAAAATATTAGCAGAAAAACCAGAAGAAAGTAATTCTTCTGGTTTTTCCTCGAGGGTTAAGGTTTTTTTGTTTTTGTTTTTGTGAATTGTATTATGCTAGTTCTTTCATTGCTTCTTCTTGAGTATCAAGAGTAGGGATGATAGTTGTAATACCAACAAGTTCTAGGATGTCTTTTACTCCATCTGAACAGTTAGAAATACACATTTTACCATCAGCATCTTCGATATTTGAGAAAACATCTGCAATATAACCAATTGATTTAGAGTTAAGATACTTTAAACCTACTAGGTTGAATAGAATTTGTTTTCCAGCAAAATCACCGATTTGATCATAAATACTTTTAAATGTTTTATCAGCATTTGTTTCATCAAGTTCTCCAGTAAATTCAAAGATAAGAATATTGTTTTCTTCTTTTTTATTTACTTCTATTAAAGTTTCCATAAAATTAATTTATTAGTGCTAAACGTTGTATACAAGTATTATACCGTACTTAAAAATAATAGGCAAATTTTAACCATACTTTTTTTCTTGATATGAAACAAAAATATTCTCTAAATAATATTCAAAATATAAAAATACCGAATAATAAGCCATTAATAGTATTTTTAAAATGAGATTTATGAGCATGAAAAACAACTCTTTCAAAACATATTTTACAAGATATTTTTTGAATAACTGATGAAATAACATCACCAACATATACATATTATAATAAATATTGAGATAATTATCATTTTGATTTATATCGTATTTGAGATTATGATGAATTTTTTGCAATATGAGGAGAGGATGTTTTAGATAATCTAGAATGAGTTGCTCTTATAGAATGGCCAGAAAAAATAGAAAAATATTATAAACCAGATATAGAAATATATTTGAGAAAAACAGATATTGAAGATGAAAGAGAAATAGAAATTATACAAAAGACTGATTAGTAAGTCTTTTTTGGTATAGCTAAACTTTATTTATGATTTTTTTTTGATATAATAAAAATATAATAGTTTCTTAATTATTAATCAAAACCATGGCTAAAAAAACAGATGGAGGTTTTTTTACAAAATTACTCATTGTAAGTGCTATTTTTTTGGGTTCTGTATTATCATACAGTTATATTATCTGAAATTCTATCCAACCTATTATGAGTCGTGGAGAAAATTTATCTGTGAATTTTTTCTTCAGCTGATACTTTGTCATGAGAAAATAAAGAAATTAATTTTTGATTTAATCTTACATCAAAAATTAATATAAAAGAGGATAGTAGTTCAATATTTACAGGAAAAATTGATATAGAAAATGCTCAATTTTATTCTAATGGAAGTTGATTAGAACAAAAAATTTGAGCTGAAAAAATAGTATTAGAAGTAAATAATGATGGAGAAATAAATAATCAAGAAGTTGAACAATTGGATATTATTTCAAAAAATGAAAATATTTATATTTCTGCTCATAAAGGATTGAATAGTTTTTTTGAATATTTATCAGGATGAAAAAATATTCAATATAATGAATTAGTAAAAAAAATTACTCAGGTAAATGAAAAATGAAGTTATGCTCATATAAATAACTCTCAACCTATACAACAGGCTCTTTCAGATTTAGAATCAGATCATCTAGTGAATAAATTACTTACATCACTTGTTACAAGTAATCCAGGTGAATATTTTAAACAAGAAAATTTATGAAATTTACTAAAGCAAAGATTATATAATGATGATTGGATTGAATACTTTTTTATAGAAAATAAAAATTTATCAGAAGAAAAAAAGAAATTTTTCTTAGTAAATCCAAAAATATGTAAAGAAATAAGTCCATTTATTGAAAATATAAATCTATCTGGATCAGGAATAATAAAAAATAATGTAAATACTCAAGAGGACTGTATAAAAACAATTCAAGATATTAACCCTTTTATATGACTTGTATCACAAATTTATAAATTTGGAGATATAGATAATGGAAATTATGATTTTATAATATCTCAATGAACTCAGATTGATATCAGATTAACATATTCAAATCATATATTACAAAGATGGAATGTATATGTTCAAAATCCTGAAAACACATTAAAATTATCAATACTCTGAGATAAATTTGGTATAAAAGAAAGTCAATTTGATATTGATTATAAAAAAGATACTTCAACTATTATATGAAATATAATAAATGGGAGTTGAGAGATAGCTATAAAAATTGATAATGAAGATCAACAAATATCAGGTGATATAATTTTTCAAAATTATCTACTTCTGGATATGGACGTGAAATGAAGGTGAGAAACTGATAAATGAAATATGAGACTTTTAGCAAGTGGAGATTATAAAAATTGAAAGATAGATTATTCTATTACAAAAGAAAAAGAAACTATAAATGCTATTAATATACGATATGCAGATAAAAGTTATAAGCTAGATTATATCTCTCAAAAACTAGATTTTAATTACCTCTATACTACTGGAAAACTTATTCTAGGATTTGCTGAAAAAACAGAAGAAAAAAAGATAGAAAAAGAAGTTAAATATGTATATGATCAATGAAAAATTAAATGACATTATAGAACATTAGATTTTGAATGAAACTTAGAATGAGAAATACTTTCAGGAGATACATTCCAATTAGAATTAGAAATGAAAGAAAAAGAACAAGATCTAAAAATCATGTTAGAGTCTAAAGAAATTTCACAATCAAAAATTGAATACTCAGCAGAGTGAAAAATGAAAGAAGAAGTATTGTTTAGTCTCTCAGCAGAAAAAATATCAGAAAATAATAATACTCAAGTAAAAGCTCAAATAGAAATACCTAATGAAGATTTAGAAATTATATTTGAATCTGAATTAGAAAAACAAGAGTTAAATAATAGCTATAAATGAGTGCAAAACTATGAAACAATAGAAATTTGATTGAATCAAATTATACCTATACCAAATATGCACCAGATATTACAAATTTGATGACCTGAACTTACATTTGCTGGAGCTAGTCTTGCATCAGCATGAGGGACAATGTCTTATTTATCCTTACAATGAAACTCTAGAGAAGAAAGGAATATGAAAATAAAGTCAGACTTGGATATAATAAATCAAGCGATTGCAAGAGCTGTATATGAAGAAGATTTTAATATTCAAACACTAATAGATACTATTAATACAGATAATAAAGATGTATGAATTAGAATAGGTTGAGATAAAATATATCCTTGAAATTCTTATTTTATTTGAAGTATTAATTATGAACTTCTTGCTCTAGATAAAGAAGTTATAGAAAACGAAAATATTACTTATATACTTGCAGTATTAGATTTAGGAGAAAGAAGAAATTATCAAATTCTTTGATATCTAGATGAAGTATGATCAAAACAAAGAGTTATAACGGTCT
>Ga0233426_10001993_pt1 | contig 17785 bp, 15 predicted proteins | sample SI_118_April2016_6_FD_179875 | JGI IMG/M metagenome (GOLD analysis project Ga0233426, IMG submission 179875) | Seawater microbial communities from Saanich Inlet, British Columbia, Canada - SI_118_April2016_10_MG | ecosystem: Environmental > Aquatic > Marine > Inlet | place: Canada: British...
AATTTTATCGATAACTATCTACTTTACGCATTTTTCACAAACTCAAAAGTCCATTGTTCTTTTTTTTTGAGTTGCAGAATCATGCCAGTAAAACTTGAAACAGTTATGATGAAATGTTAGTATAAGGGATAATTTTAGAGGAAATTGATTATGTATATTTTTGCTTTAACACTGCACGTAATTGCGGTGATGCTGGTAATCGGCACTCTGTTTGTGCAGTCTTTGTCGGTTGTTTTTCGCTTACGTTTAAGCAATCAGGTGCAGATTGAGGGAATTCAGTTTGTACAGCGTCGTATTCATCGACTGCTTTATTACCCTGTTCTGACTGTGGCAGTTGCTTCCGGGGCCTATCTGGCCATGATTCAGGAACGGATCAGTAGTCCTGGCAACGGCTGGCTGCACACAAAGGTCACACTTTTGCTGATCTTGATTATTTTGGGTTTTGTAAACAGACGTCAAATTATGAACATTGATTTGCGCAAGTCTCAGGCCTTGTTGGTTCACATTGGTATTTTTTTAGTTTCAGCAGCAATGATTTTTCTGGCACAGGCAAAACCGTTCTGAATTCAGTCTCAATTACTACCCGGAGAGGTGTCCGAGTGGTTTAAGGTGATAGACTCGAAATCTATTGTACGTTCTGCGTACCGGGGGTTCGAATCCCTCCCTCTCCGCCACTAATTCTTGACAGAGTCAGACAGTTTCCAAGTAACTCCCACTTAATTCTTAACAGAGTCAGACAGTCTCCAAGTAAATTCCCCTATTCTTGTAAAACACCACATATTCTGGTATAATTTGGGTTTTCCTAATCCACTTATATGGAACTATATGATAAGAAGGTTACTTTTGGTATTACAGTCTATATCTTTGATACCACCTATTGGAATGTTCTTTTTTTGGGGAAAGTATATTTTTACAGATTGGAATACTGGATTTCTTGAAATTGTTTCCATTCATCTTCTTTGGTGTGTCCCATTCACATTACTTATTTTAGGAAAATACATTGTTTACGGGAAATTCTACATTTTCAGAATTGAGGAGGGAGAAGAAAACAAGGTGAGGGATAGTAGTTGGAAGGATGATTCGAAAAATAGTAACCAAGACTTTGATGATCCACCATTCCCTGATGGTTTTTGAAATATACCACCTTTAGTAAAAGATGATTAGGAAGGGAGTTAGAGATAAAAGGAATTGTAACCTTGTTTAATGGAAGAATTGACTCCCTTCCACTACACCTCACCATAATACATCAAAGTCAAAAATCACCACAATATCGTAAATACCCCACACATATTGTAATCCAAACCGATTGATGTTATATATTGGGTTCTCCCAAAACAGCCACTATTGAACCAATGAGACTCATACTACTCTTTCTAGTTTTTGTTTCATCAATCCAACTTGTAAGCACATCAGCATCTGCTGGCATCTCCACTAAAAAGTAAGCTAAGGTCTCTCTACAATCATGCTATAATGTCAGGCTCAAATTTGTGACCACAGAATCTCCAGATAATAGCTTTGACCTTTATCGTTTCTGCACACATAGGGCATTCCTTAGTTAGTTGATATAGGTCCTCCAAATTAGAATTATTTATTGACATTAGTTTTTAATTATATATTATGTATATAATATTAAATACTCAATTAGTCATATTGTATGTCCCGTATTTCTAGTGAACGAAGATAAAAGGAAGGAGGTAATATGTAAATAAAATATGAAAAACATATTTTCAATTAACACAGACTATAGTGTCATGTGTGAAACAGATTTTTAATATAAATTTAATGAGGTTATTATGGAAAAGAAAATATTAATTATGGATAAAACCAGGAAAAAAGTTTTTCTTTTGCTTTTATCTTTTGTCTTTATTTTGTCATTCGGATGGACAACAAGTGTTGCGAAAACTACCATTGAGTTTATCCAATGGTGGGCGCCAGAACTTCCTGCAGGATCGTTCCGTGGGATTATGGATGATTTTGAATCAAAGAATCCCGATATAAAAGTGAAGCTCATTAGTGGTCCATATTCATCAACACGAGACCAGATTGTAATCGGTGCTGCCAGCGGTACGCTAAGCGATGTCGTTGGTCTTGATGGAGCTTGGGTAAATGATCTGGCCAAGCAAGGTGCTATTGCTCCAATGGATGGACTAATGTCAAGGAATAATTACGACTCTAGTCAGATTGCAGCAATTATAAAGATAGACGGCAAAAGCTTAATGTTCCCAGTTGCTTCCTTTGTCTATCCAATCTTTATAAACTTGGACTTGTTTGCGGCTGCAGGCTTGACTAGCATGCCAAAAAACAGAAGTGAATTTCTTAGCGCAGCAAGAAAGCTGACTAATAAGTCTAAGAACCAGTACGGGTGGGTACTACCACTATCATTGCAATCTCCCAATGGTGCTCAAAACGATGTGATGTCTTGGGTCTGGGCTTCTGGTAAGAGCATGCTTAAAGACGGGAAACCTAACCTAACAAATAAGGATGTAATTAGTGCACTTAAATTTATCGAAGTCATGTACAAGGAAAAATTGATTTCACCGGGCTCATTTGCCAAAAAGGAGCAGGAAAAGCTTGAAGAGTTTGTCAATGGACGTGTAGGCATGACCGTTAGCTCGCTTGCTCACATCAACATGATCCGAGATCGTAATCCATCCCTAAATTTTACAATTACTGACTTTCCTGCTGCTGATGGATATAAAGGGCGTAGAGGACTACCATATGCCGCTTGGGGTATAGGCATCAGTCAGCATAGCAAGCACAAGGAAGAAGCCTGGAAGTTAGTTTCTTATCTAATGAGCCCGGAAGTGAACAGCAAACTAGTGTCCATAGCCAATGCTTTCCCCGGGAATGTGAAGGCAAAACCCGATTTCGTCACCTCCGATAAGTTGTTCGGTAAGGGCTTCAAAATCTTCCAATCAGGGTATCTCGCCAATGAATTCACTGGACTGCCGGTTGCCGAGGAACTGATGAGAATGCTTAACGAGGAGATACAATTGATGCTTGAAGGAAAGCAGACTGCTGAACAAGCAGCAGCCAAAGCTCAGGCCAAGTGGATCGCTGAGTTTTAAGTTATTATTAAAATTTAATTGTAGAGCGGCGTAATACAAAGTATTGCGTCGCTATTATAAGGCTTACCTCAATTATCCATTTTTCTAATCTAACAAATCCATACAGGTAATTGCTGAAGATACTTGATTATTTCTTATCTTTACCCATTAGTGCTTGATGGGTGGCAATTCAATTGTTTGCCCATAAAGCAGAAAACAATTGAATACCCTCTTTTACCATAGAAAGATTTTTCAATGCACGAATTTTTTACCAAGGCCACAAATTTATTATAAAATTACTTCTTTAAAATTTTTTTAAATACTCCATGTCAATAATATGAGCATTAAATTGTTTAGAACTGAGATTTCAAAAGTATTGACGTTATAATTTTTGGAAACTTGTGAAAAAATTATCTTATTGCAAGTTCTGCTAAAAATTCTTTACAAAGTCATACAAATTCTTAAATTTAGCTAATATGTTTTTACCCATAAAAGAATCAATTCAGTTTATTTCGTATGATACTAAGCGTGCCATTACTCCTTACCTTTATATGGCACCTACAATCACTCTTTTGACTTCACTGATGCTTTTACCAATGATTGTAGTATTCCGTTATTCACTTTTTGATAACGTCATAATGAACAAAAATCCTACCTTTGTGGGACTTGAGAATTATCAAAAATTATTTTCAAACGCGACGTTCTGGATATCCTTGGAAAACACTCTATATTTCACGTTCATGAGCGTTATCTTTCATCTCCTTATCGGAATGACATTTGCTTTGATGTTAAATTCCAAAGTAATAAATTCAACAATCAAAACTATCTTAAGAGTTTTCTATATAATGCCGTGGCTTTTCACCGCGGTCATCATCGCTATCATTTGGCGTTTACTGTTGGACCCGAGTGGCGTAATAAACTATCTATTGGTAGATTTTGGAATAACTGAAAACAATATAGAGTGGTTCTCATCCTCGGCAACTGCAATTCACGCCGTAACTTTCGTAAATATTTGGGCTGGATATCCATTATATATGGTCAGTCTGCTTGCGGGGCTCCAAGGAGTATCCACAGAATTATATGAGGCTGCAAGCATTGATGGTTCAAATGAATTTCAGAAATTCTGGTACATAACCATCCCACATCTAAAGCCAATAATAATTAGTATCGCAATGCTTGACTTCATATGGACTATGCAAGTGTTCCCTCTCGTCTGGATGACTACAGGTGGAGGCCCTATCCATGCTACCGAGATGTTGAGCACCTTTACATATAAACTAGCTTTCAGTAGTTACAAGTTTTCTCTAGCTTCTGCAAGCGCTGTGATCATCCTGTTACTATCAATGAGTGTAACGTACTTCTATATCAAATATCAGAAGTCTGTGGATTAAAGTATGGCAAAACCATTTAGCATTCTTAACATCATAACCTATTTAGGGCTTGCAATTGGCCTTGTATATGCGTGTTTCCCTGTCCTATGGATGCTCTTTAGTTCCCTGAAATCCAACACAGAAATTTTTTCTTTACCACCTGAATTATTTCCAAAGGAATTCACTCTGAAAGCGTATCATAGTATCTTCAGTAGTCCTATGAAAGTTCGGTTCTTTCTTAACAGCTATCTTGTAGCGACGGTGGTGACATTTCTCACATTGTTTGTAGCGATTTTGGCAGGGTACAGCTTCAGCCGACATTCTTTCAAGCTGAAGAAACCGTTGAATCTTTTCATCATCAGTACCCAGACAGTTCCACCGATCTCACTCCTGATTCCTTACTTCGGAATTGTGGTTTCATTCCGGATGTATGACACGTATTTTGCTTTGATTTTTACGTACATGGTTTTTACCTTACCCTATGCTATCCTTCTGATGACAGGTTACTTCAACACCTTGCCTAAAGAACTTGACGAAGCTGTAATAATTGATGGAGGTTCAAGCTTTACTGCTCTCTGGCGTGTGCTTGTACCAGTCTCGATTCCAGGCATTGTCGCAACCGGCGTCTATACATTTCTGCTCTCTTGGAATGAATTCCTTTTTGCTCTAACTCTCACCAAGTCAACGGAGATGCGTACTGTACCCATCGGCATTCAGCTCTTGATGGGACAACACTCTTATGAATGGAATGAAATGATGGCGATGAGCATACTGGGTTCGTTTCCTATTCTTATAATGTACATGGTGGCCCAGCGGTATTTCCTCGAAGGTTTGACTGCCGGTTCAGTTAAAAATTGATGAGACACAAAATTACATGATATACGAAAGACTATCTAAGACAACAATCTATAATTTTTTATTCTGAATATTTACTAAAATACAATCTATAGATTTTTTAGTTATTTTTAAATGATTTAAATTTCGATGTTAAACTCCTCCATTCTCATAATTGCTTTTGAATTAAGTATAGTAAAAAATAAAATAATTAGAATACAGTATTGTGGGATTAGAACAAAAGAGATTAAAATAATATGATTTTTGGATTAACAAAATATAGAGCTACAAGTAGATTACTCTAATTTAAAAAGTATCATTAAGAGATGTACGAACTAAAATGTTATGATAAACGTACTAACCTGTTTTAGTTAAGGGGAATAGCAGTTTTAAAAAATTTTTATATAATTCAGGATTGGTCATGATTAAGAACATTGAAAAACCGTTCTTACTGTCCACTCTTGAAAATAGTTTTTGACCTCTTTACCGTCAAAATGGACGCAGTGAGTCCCAGCAAGCATTCTGAAGCAAATCTTCGTAATGCCACATAAAGATAATGACTCAGAAGTATTGAGTTACTCCTTCAACATTCAATGAAAGTAAATACAATGGAAAAAAGCCTAGACATAAAGCTAGAAAAAACTCGCCAAGGGAAGTATAAACCTTCTGATTTCATCATTGCTGATGCTAAGGATGGTGATATGGGGGGTGGGATAACTGCATTTGGTCATGTACCTGAAGATCCTAGCCGATCAAAATCATATACTGGCCATTTGGAAGATATGCGTGAGATGACTACTAGCAAACTTATCGATGTAATGTTGATGTCCGTTTCGGGTGCTGAAAGACTCGTTAATGATGAGGTTTTCAAAAATTCGTCGGTAACACCTGCAGTGCGCTTAAACGACACTTCAGATATCTGGGGACCACGCGGTTCTAAATACAAAATTCATCCAGCACAAAATTTCCGGTCAGCAAGAATTGATAAAGTTATTCCATTAGTTGATCTTGGGCTATATTCGATAACCTTTTCGAATGACCTTAAAAGCGATCTTGCTTCATTGAATGAATTTCATAGTTTTTTAGATAATATTTCTGGAAAAAATTTGCGTTACTTTTTGGAAGTATTTAATCCACAAATTGATATCGGTATTGATAAAGAAAATTTACCTGGATATGTGAATGATTCTATTGTTAGATCCCTTGCAGGGCTTACTAAAGAGGACAGTCCACTTTTCCTAAAGATACCTTTCAACGGTCCCAAGGCTATGGAGGAACTTTGTCAATATGATCCGGGTAATCTTATTGTTGGAGTTCTTGGTGGTGGAATAGGAACAACCCGTGATACATTTGAATTAATTAGACAGAGTGAAAAATATGGTGCTAGGGTTGCACTTTTTGGAAGAAAAATACTCTTTGCAGAAGTACCTAAGCTAATCGTTACTATGATGCGGGCAGTTGTCCAAGGGGAAATGAGTACAGAGGAGGCAGTTAAAATGTATCATTCACAGATTACAGAAATGGGGATATCCCCTAAGTTATCATTGGAAGATGATCTAAAGATTACAGATCCAGTATTATTAAATGATATCTAGTTGAAACTGAGATCAACATTGGGTGAGCAGATCATATTAGGACTTGGAAACAATATCGATTATGAAATTGTGTGGAACTCCCAAGTTATTGAACGACTGATCGTTGAGTATGGTATCAACTCCTCTGAAATCGGCACCGACATCCCAATTTCCAGCACCCGTGAACTAGTGATTTCGATTCTGGGATTCTTGAAAAGTGAGACCGGGGGAGAGCGTTTCGTAACTTCATTAGAAATCATCCTAGATTTTGCGAGCCTCTTCCAGAAAAGAATCACTATGGGAGGAACTCCTTTGAGAGCAGCAATTGCAATGCGAAAGATTGGATATCATTCTGCGTTGCATCTAGTAACTATTAACGACCTAGTGCGAAAAATGATCCCACCAGATAGTCCCTGGGTCTGTAGCAATGACTCTGATAGTTTCTACCCACACCTAATAGTCCAGTTTGACAAGGGAACATGCCTTCAGGCTGGAGATGTTTCGATCCATACCAAAAGTGCTAACCGCATTATCTATGTAAACGATCATGATAATGCCGTTATGGAGATAAGTCCTGAACTAGAATCCTTGTCTTCTGATGCACGTGTATTTCTTATTTCTGGATTCAACGCTATGCAGAGCAGCGAACTATTGTCTTACAAACTTGGAAAACTCCTGAAAATAATTAAATCATTACCATCCGATACTGTTGTGTTCTATGAAGATGCGTGCTACCCAAACTTGAACTTAAACAAGCTAGTTCGCGAGACCTTGATTGATGTGATCGACATCTTCAGCCTCAATGAGGACGAAATGCAAGAATATTTGGGCAGGAAAATCATGTTGCTGGATCCGGTCGAAGTATTTGCTGCTTTGCAAGAACTGCATCGACTGCTACCAGTCTCTACGCTAGTAGTTCATACCAAGGATTGGGGTTTAGCCTATGGTGAAAAAGTAGTCCAGTATTCAAAATCCTTAAAAAGGGGGATCACCATGGCGACCACACGGTTCCGTTTAGGTGATGATTTTTCTCATTCAGACTATCTGAAAACTGAAGGACTCCCTACAGATATGGAAAAAACAAAATTTTCTGAAACCCTCAACAAATTAGTAGGAGAGAAGGTTTACTGCCTCCCTTCTTTTCAAGTTAATGAGATAAATGTCACAAACGTTGGTTTAGGAGATTCTTTTGTAGGAGGATTCTTATCTGGATTGGTTGAAAGATAAAGTAAATGAATAATAAAGTTATAATGCAATCTCTTTCAAAACTTTAATCTAACAACTGTTACTGTCAAACACCTAATTTTGAGAAAGAGTTATGATTGAAGAATTTGAACGCCCACTATCTTTGGTTGAAGCGACGATGAAAGGTATTAGAAGTGCGATTATTGGAGGAAATTTATCATTAGGACAGATACTAACTGAATCCTATCTTCAAAAATCTTTTGGTTTTAGCAAGACTCCAATTAGAGAGGCATTAGCCCAATTGAAGGCAGAAGGATTAGTTGTGTCGGAGGTTCACAAGGGATTCAGAGTTTTTAAAATGGATGAAAAAGAGCTATCTGAATTTTGTGAATATAGATTAGCACTTGAATCTCACGCCTTGAAAAATGCTTATAAAAACGATAGATTAGAGTTAGTTAGAGTATTAAAAGATTTTATAAAAGATTTTAAAGAGAGTATAAAAGAAAATGATTTTAACAAATATAATTTAATAGACACTAAATTTCATAAATCTTTTTTTATTTTATCTTCAAATCGTTATTTAACAAAAAATTATGAAAACATTAATGGTATAATTGAAACTATCAGGACTCATACAGGTCCGGTTATAGTTGACAATTATAAATTAATCGACTCAATTAACGGCCATATATCAATTCACAAACATATTAAAGCAAAAAACCTAAATTTAGCATTAGAAGAATTGGATAAGCATATCAATAGTTGGCATGATGATAGAATAATAAAATCACTTCTAATTCCATAGAAAAAGACCTGATTTTGAAATAAAGATTAATTTTTATGCAGATAGAGCTAAAAAGTAGGATGAATTTTATGGACTAACTTTAGAGCAGCTTAAAATCTATAATACTACTAATAAAAAATTGTTAATCACTCTGATAAATCAGTTTATTGTACATATAAAAATTGGGTTATTTCAACCTTATTAAGATAAGCCACCCCACCGCTACACATATTTGAGTGTCAATCCAAACACATCCGCTAAAATATTAAATAACAAAGTGTATTGAATTATTAGCTGTCCAAAAGTGTCCACATTCTTCCATTGCAATAGCTGGGCGAAATGGATTCGAAAAATCTACGAAACCGCCCCCCTGACCTGCAGCGCTTGCGGGGAGTCAATGCGGATCATCACCGATCCGCGTGAAGTAGTGAAGATCCTTGAACACATCGGGGAACAAAACTCGCATACGCCACCACTGATGTTAACCGATCCTGTTCCCTCCTTTAGTGACTCAGGTGATACGAACTTCCAATACCCTGATGTTCCCTGGTATCCCGATCTTTACCGAGTTTGAGCACCGAAAGCGGTAAAGGGATCTGTGTGCTCAGCGGCCCTTTTTGCAGATTCTCAGAGCCATCAAAAGCCATGGAGATACCTTCCAAAAAGGGACGACACCGAAAACCAAACACAGTAAAATTAAATCCGTCAACCCTCCACCAGATGCCATTGGAGTCATGGTAATATTCCCTTGACTCATTTTGATTTTCCTATATTATTATTTCCTAGGCAAAGAGAGGATTTTTACTACATACACCTGATAGGACACACTGTGGATTTTGAGTTCATGACATGCTTGTTTTAAAGCTAGATTGTTCAATGGATCCGTCCCGTGTTTTCCTTCCCTTCCTACAGAGAATTTGATGGCGAAAAAGATTCTGATCACCGGTGGCGCCGGGTTTATCGGATGTCACACTACAAGATATTTTGCGTCAAAAGGCCATGAAGTCGTCATCATTGACAACCTTTCGCGCAAAGGAACACCGGAGAATCTGAAATGGCTCCGGGAGGGGCATCCCGTCACTCATTACGAAACCGATATCCGCGATTTTGAAGCCGTCACTGACATCTTCAAAAGGGAAAAGGATTTCAGCGACGTCATTCATCTTGCTGCCCAGGTGGCAGTGACTACTTCAGTCGCCAATCCCCGTGACGATTTTGACATCAATGCCCTCGGAACCTTCAACATGCTCGAAGCAGTCAGACACTTTTGTCCTCATGCTCCCTTCATTTATGCATCCACCAACAAGGTCTACGGACTTCTGCCCCATATTGAAGTAGTGGAGGGAGCTCGCCGTTATGAGATCAAGGGTAAAAAGGGGGTTAGTGAGTCTGAACCGCTGGACTTCCATTCACCCTACGGCTGCTCGAAGGGAAGCGCCGATCAATATGTTGTTGACTACGCACGCATCTACGGCCTGAAGACGGTTTCCTTCCGCCAGTCCTGTATTTATGGTGAGCGCCAGTTCGGCGTTGAGGATCAGGGATGGATGGCCTGGTTTATCATTGCAGGCATCCTCGGAAGGTCTGTTTCGATATACGGTGACGGCAAACAGGTCAGGGATGTGCTCTACGTTCACGATCTGGTGAAACTCTACGAAAAGTCCATGGAACAGAGGAATGCCCTATGCGGTAAAGCCTATAATGTTGGTGGGGGTTTAGAAAATTCGCTCTCTCTGCTTGAGTTCATCGAAATTCTCAAAGATCAGAATCTTCAACTTTCCTTCACCTTTGGGGATTGGCGTCCAGGGGATCAAAGGGTTTTTATCAGTGACAACACCAAGGTGGAGAAGGAACTAGACTGGAAGCCTGAGACGGCTCCGGATCAGGGCATTCGGAACCTGATGTCCTGGGTCAGGGAGAACAAGAAAATGTTAAACTTCCTGCTGGGCGATTCGAACGATGCGGATCGGAATTGACGGCAAACGGTATTACCTCAACAGTTCGGGTCTGGGTCGATACAGCAGGAGCCTAGTTGACCATCTGCTTGGACTCGATGATACTGAGGATCTGGATATCTGTCTTTACCGTCCGAAAGGAGAGGTAAAGTTCCAGCCTAAAGCTCACCAGCGCCTGACAGAACTAACCGCAGAATATCTCCTTCCGGGCCACATCGGCAATGCATTCTGGCGTTTCACCAAACTTCCCGCACTAATCAACAGCGGCAGCTATGACCTATTTCACGGTCCCAGCCATGTTCTACCGGGCAGGCTGGAATGCCCCTCGGTAGTAACTATGTTGGACCTGATCTTCATGCGCTATCCACAATATTTCAGGGCGTGGGACAGGAACTACTACCGAATTATTTTCAGCAGGTCGGCCCGCCTTGCGGATCATATCATCAGCATATCAGAAGCGACGAAAGCGGATCTCGTCAACCTCTTCGGAATCAGGGAGGAAAAAATCAGTGTCATTTATCCGGGCTTCGATGATGTCTTTACCAGGCTGCCCCAGAATCGGCTCGATGAAATAAGAAAAAAATATGAACTCCCCCGGGACTACGTCCTCTATGTGGGAAACATTGAACCCCGTAAAAACGTCCTAGAACTGGCCCAGGCCTTCAACTCAATGAAGGAGTCCTCCTCTATTGACAAAGATGTCCATCTGCTAATCGTCGGCCAAAAGGGTTGGTTCTACAAGGACATTTTTGACGGGATTGATGCCCTGCCTTGTCGGGAACAAATCAGGTTTGTGGGCCCGGTTTATGGCGAGGACCTCGCCGGAGTCTATCAGATAGCCAGTGTGATGGCTTATCCTTCGATGTTCGAGGGATTCGGTTATCCGGTCCTCGAGGCGATGCGCCAGGGCACGCCAGTTCTCACTTCCGGTATTTCATCCATGCCAGAGGCGGGCGGGGATGCCGCCCATTACGTCAATCCCGAAAGTCTGGACGATATTGCGTCCGGCCTGTGCAGGATTTTGAATGATGAAAGCTACCGGCAGGAACTGATTGAAAAAGGAACCCGACACGCCGAGGGATTTACCGCGGAGAAGATGGCTAAGGAAACCATGGAGGTCTACAAGAAACTGGCCTAAGTGATGCTATTTGTTGGCTCCCAAAAGCCGGACAAAGCAGGTTGATGATCATTACTGCCCTATACAATTCCGGCATCGGTTCAGAAAAGTGAATCTCGAACAAAAAAGCTGTCATTCCCGCTCCCAGATCAGGTCGAGGATAAGCTTCGCGGGAATGACAAACAAATTAGAGACGGTTTAATAAATCTCTTGGGGGTTTAATTCCCCGCCCCTTGGGGCGAAAGTATTTGATTACCTTTCCAATACCCCACTGCTTGCGGTGGGGTATTTTATTCTTAGTTATGAAAATATTATGAATAATCCCAATCCTCCGTCACTGCCGTTTAAATCGGATGGATCAATCAGCAAAATTTGGTTTGCCGATGATTCGCAGGGCATTGAGCTGCCGTTTTATGATACAAAGGTTCAGGCAGGTTTCCCCTCTCCCGCAGAAGATCATCTGGAGCAGAGGCTTGATTTAAACACACTGATGATCGAAAACCCAAGCGCTACTTTTTTTGTGCGTGTGGCCGGTGAGTCAATGAAGGACATCGGCATTACTGATGGCGACATCCTGGTTGTAGACCGTAGTATTGAAAGCTGGGGAAACCGCATTGTGGTGGCTGTGATTGATTCCGAATTTACAATTAAGCGTTTTACCACACAAAATGAAACGGTAGTTCTGGAAGCAGAAAATCCGGACTATCCGGCAATTAAAATTACGCCTGAAATGGATTTCTCTGTCTGGGGAGTGGTTAGCTGGACCTTAAAAAAACTATGATTGCCCTGATTGACTGCAATAATTTTTATGCATCCTGTGAACAAGTTTTTCAGCCCCAACTGGCAGGAAAGCCACTGGTTGTGCTTTCCAACAATGACGGGAATGTCATTGCCCGCTCCAGTGAAGCAAAGAAACTGGGTATTGGAATGGGGGTGCTGACCGGCAGTGTCCGTGGATTTGTCCGGAGCCACGAACTGCAGATACGCTCATCGAACTATGCTCTTTACGGTGATATGAGCAGCCGGGTGATGGAAACACTGGAAGAGCTTTTACCCAACGTGGAACGCTACAGCATCGATGAGGCCTTTGCGGATCTTTCTGGTTTATCACGCGCACGGATGCTGGAACTTTGTCAGCATGCACGGCACCGAGTGCAGCGTCACACAGGGCTTCAGGTTTCTATAGGAGTCGCACAAACAAAAACGCTGGCCAAAGTTGCAAACCGGCTGGCAAAACGCCGTCCGGAATTATTTGGAGTCTGCATCGGAACTGAGACTGAAAGTTTTGGTAAGGTACTGGAGCAAATGGAAACCGGAGATGTTTGGGGAATTGGGAAAAAGATCAGCAGAAAATTAACTGGATTCGGTATCTACAATGCAAAGCAGTTGCGGGACGCAGATCCTGTCTGGATTAAAAAAAAATTTTCTGTGGTGCTGATGCGTACAATTCTGGAGTTACGCGGTGAAAGCTGCCTGGAATTGGAGGAGCCCGAAGAATCGAGAAAGTCTCTCATGTGCGGACGTTCATTCGGCAAGCCACTAAAGGAACTGGAAGATATCCGGCCCGCATTGACTCATTTTGTGCAAAATGCTGTTACACGGCTCTGGAAATACAAGCAGGCGACTTCGGCCCTTACCGTGTATTTGTCAACAAACCGGTTCCGCAAAAACATTGCTCAACGCAGTGTTTCCGCATCTGTTGAAATGGAAGCGACTGATAATGTGCTTCAGCTCAATGCCGAGGCTCAACGCGTGCTGGAGCAGGCTTTTGAGTTCGGATTTGAATACCACAAAGTGGGTGTTCTGCTGCACGATCTTGTTGCAGTAAAAAATATTCCAGCCTCGCTTTTTGAAACAGAATCGGGAATTAAAAACTCGCCGGAACTGATGTGGGCTGTAAGAGAGATCAATGCGAAATTCGGACGCTATACCGTGGCTTCCGCTTCTGTTTCCGGAAGTTCAGACTGGAGGGCGCGCAGCAAATTCCGGAGCCCCGCCTTTACAACCTGCTGGAATGAATTGCCGCTCGTGCAGGCTTGAAAAATCATTGCGCAATTACAAGCCTAACAAATCATGACATAGTTTTTTTCGAAACCTTCAGCTTTGCACAGCAAAAACTGTAAACCAATAAATCGGTTTGAAAGTATCGGGGTTTTCTCAGTCTTCCGAATAAATTCAGTGGCTGTTCTCAAAATCAGAGCTACTCAATCCGGCAAAGATCCAAAAATAATCTCTAAACTATGAAAACAAAAAACGAGGTGGAATAAGTGGTAGAAATTGCTATGCTGAAAACATGTAAAAGAAACGCTGAACTGATGAAAACAGGATTTGCCTGTTCCGTCATATGCACCCGTAGCTCAGTTGGATAGAGTGACGGATTCCGATTCCGTAGGCCGCAGGTTCGACTCCTGCCGGGTGCACCATAATATCAGTGACTTACAGAAAAACGTTAAGTTAAAAAACACTGCGAAACACTGCGACAAAGCTAAAATAAGGGGGTAAACCAAGCAAACATTGCGACATTATTGCGACAAAAATTGCATGTAGGTAGCAGTAATTTTACATTCTTTTTTTTGCAAAATTCTCCACAAATTTCTCAGTTTACGGCACCTTATTCGACGATATATGGAACAAACATGATAACACTCAATGATGTGAAAGCAGCTGCGGTAGAGATTTCGTCGTATGTGCGGCGGACGCCCTTATGGAAAAATGAAACCCTGAGTACAAGGTTGGGGACTAATGTCTATCTAAAGATGGAAATGTTCCAGAAAACGGGATCGTTCAAGTCACGTGGAGCCTTTAACCAGATGTTGGCAAGAGGAAAGGATACGCTAGATAAAGGGGTGGTGGCCGTCAGTGGCGGAAATTTCGCACAGGGAGTTGCTTATGCCAGTCGCATGTTGGGTGTGGATGCTATTATTTGTATGCCAGAAGGTACGCCACAGAATTATATCGACGCGACCCGTGGTTACTCGGCAACCATCGACTTGTCGCCCGATATTCAGACTGCAATTATCCGATACAATGATTTGGCTGATCAAGGCCGCGCCGCTTTACATCCATTTGATAATCCCCATCAGATGGCCGGGGCTGGTACTGTCGCACTGGAAATTTTCGAAGACCTTCCAGAAATCACTGACCTCGTTATCAGCATCGGCGGTGGTGGACTGATTAGTGGAAACACAGTTGCTATCAAGGGCTTGAACCCGCAAGTTCGTGTATGGGGTGTGGAAACTGAGGGGGCTGCCACAATGAAAACAGCCATGGATGCCGGGGAAGTTGTAAACATCACGCCAACCTCATTAGCGAAGACACTTGGCGCACCATTTGTTGCTCAGGATGCGCTGACTATTGCAAAGGAACATCTAGAAGAATTGCTCATTGTCAGTGATAAGCAGGCTATTGATGCACAACGTTTTATTCTTGAACGAGCGAAGGTGCTGCCCGAGTTGGCTGCATCCTGTACGTTGGCTGCTGCTCAGACTATCAAAGACAGGTTTGGCCCAGATGACCATCTGGTTTTATTGATGTGTGGCGGAAATGACTCGGTAGCGAATCTGGTGAATTATGCACAGATGGCCTGAATTATTTATCCCAGCTACCTTTAACCTCAGCCCATACGAATTTTGGATCAGCATCTAATCCAGACATTATTTGTGCTACCCAACCATCTGGACCTTCACTTTCCCTAAATTCTTACTAATATATTAATGTATATGAAATATTGGCTAGGTTGTGGAGGTTGTCTTAAAGTGAAGGATTAAGTGGGAGGTTACTTGGAATTCCTCTGACTCTGCGAAGAATTGGTGGGTGTAATCACAGGAGATGAGGGGGTTGTATTAGGGTTTATTCTTAGAATCCGACTCTATAGAGAGTATTTGCTGTTGGAGAAATAACATTATCCCAAGTTGTTCCATTATCAGTTGATATCATGATGTTTCCTAAATTACCTACTGACACGAAGGTATTGTTTCCGAAGGTGACTCCTATAATTGTGAAAGTGAATTATCTACAGTGTCTTTTTTATTCTTTTTTCTAATAACTGTCATGAAGATCTCTCACTTCTTGCGTCGAAAAAGTTCTGTTATATATTTTAAGCTCATCTATATATCCATTCCAATATCCTCCACCTGTTCTATTTAAACCAACTTTTATTTTATCCCAAAGTGTTATTATTGGATATGTATACGTTTTTAATACTCCATTTTTATATAAACGAATCTTTTTATTGTCTGTGCTATTGTCTGATTTTGTAATCACTATATGATTCCATTCGTTTGAATCCAAGGTTGTTGATATATAACAAATTCCTGCACAAAATCGTGTATTATTATCATTAAAATCAATTTGAAATATTCCACTACTTGTTGAGTCTCCTGAAGACAATGCTGAATCCCATGGAGACATGCTTGATGAGAATGGTATAGTCCAAAATGCAACTGTAAAATTATCACTTAAAGTAATATTATCTGTGTATGCGTAAGTGTTAGTACCATTAAACAATGCCGCTCGTCCTGATTTATTACTTGTATTGTCTGCTGCAGAGTAAGTTATATTACTAACGTTATCTTCAGTTAAATCTCTATTGTAAGAACTGTTGTCAAATAAATTACCTTCAAAAGCATAATGCGCTAACAACGTTGTATCAATGGTATCATTTGTAACTGTCGTGTTAACAGTAAAAGGAGTTACAGAAAGTGGATTGCTTACATTTCCTGCTGAGTCTGTAACTGTAATTGTACAATCAATATAACTTCCGTCACTCAAAGTATTGTAGGTGATTAAGTTATGACCAACAATAGCAGTTGTAGCTGATCCAGCAGTTTCACAAGTTCCGCCATAGGTGATGTTTCCTGCTTCGGAAGAAGAAAAAGTATAATCTGGTGTGGTGTCTGTTGTTGGAGTAGTGATTCCTGAAAATTCTTCAATCACAGGTGGCATAGTATCATTCACTGTTGTGTCAACAGTAAAAGGAGGTATTGTAATTGTATTACTCTCATTTCCTTCTGAATCTATGATTTTTATTATGCAGTCATAATAATAACCGTCACTCAAAGCGTTGAAGACGATGGTGTTGTTTCCAATGTAGGCAATTATAGTTGCCGAATCACAGGAGTCTCCATAAGTGATACTTCCTGTTTTTGTTGATCTAAAAGTGTACTCCGGTGTGGAGTCGCTGGTTTGTGATTCAATGGCAGTGACTTGCTCAATAATCGGCGCCGCAGTATCGGCAGTTTCAGTGCCCCCGCCAGTATCAGAGCCCCCGCCAGTATCAGTACCTGTGCCTGAAACATGTATCAGAGTGATACCTAAACTGAGATTATTGGTCTGTGTATCAATGGAAAAACTTCTTGATTCTCCGTAGTAACCGACTTCAGGAGTCCCCGAAAACAACTCGGATATGCTATAGTCCTCTTCCGACTGGAACAGAAAGGCAAAGATTTTCATCTGTGTATTGAGTGGAATCTCCAGGCTAACCTTCTTGTCTTCCGTATTCATCAATCCTTGTGCAAAGCTGCTGTAATAATTCCTGTAGCTGCTTGTCAAGTTTTCACCTGATGGCAGGGCTAGAATAAGGTGGGTATTATACTGGCTCAGTTCGTTTGCAGAAACACTTGAGCTACTGCGTGAGGAGGATTTTCCATGAAAGTCCATATTCAGGATGACAGTCCGCGTATCCTGCATATCCGGTTCTAGATCGCCACAACCAGTAAAAAGGAATAATGGTATTACTAAAAGAAACGTACACCTTAACATTCTTTTATTTCGTATTAATCTAATCAATCGTAATTTATTTCAATGATGATGCGCCGGCTCGTCTCAATGTCACCCAGCATGTCATCAAGATCGCCAAGTATATCATCGTAGTCACCACCACCTCCATAATCACCGTAATCATCACCACCTCCATAATCA
>Ga0233426_10001999_pt1 | contig 17754 bp, 17 predicted proteins | sample SI_118_April2016_6_FD_179875 | JGI IMG/M metagenome (GOLD analysis project Ga0233426, IMG submission 179875) | Seawater microbial communities from Saanich Inlet, British Columbia, Canada - SI_118_April2016_10_MG | ecosystem: Environmental > Aquatic > Marine > Inlet | place: Canada: British...
AAAAGCATCTAACTTTAGTGTATAGTTATTTTTTCCTTTTTCGAACTCTAAGGTTTTTTGTTTAAAAATGAGCCTACCCATAAGGTCGAACAATTGCAGGGTTATGACGGTGCTTTCATCTATGGAAAAATGGAGAGCTGTTGAGTGCTTTGCAGGATTAGGCTGTATCTTAAATTCAACCTGACGATTGTTTTTTATTGGATTTGTTATTGTAACTTCTTGAATGCTGTTTTGTTGGTACAATCCTGTAGCGTTTTCCCAAGTTGTAGTGAGCTTTGTTTCTTTCTTCGTTTTAAAAGACCAGTATTTTAAATTTAAAGGCTCGTTTTTAAGCAAGCCGTCTTGCCTTTTGCTGTACTCGTCATTTCCATACACAGGTATTACTAGTGTTTTACCTTTGTAAACAAAAGCGCCTACTAAATTATTATTACTGCTGTATACGCCAATTTCATCGCCATATAGAAGTCGGTTTTCCAACTGTTCTTTCTTTAAAACTAAAGACATATTAGCGCCTGTATTAAGAGGTGTTTTATAGTGTTGTAAATTATTTTGAACAGCCATTTCACCCAGTCTATACGTTTGACTGTTAGGTAAGTAATCAAGTTGTTGTGCAGACAGCACTTTAACTTGGTACGCTTCTGTAGCTACCATATTCCCAATACCATTAAAGTCGAACTCTGGTAAATAAGCCATTCCACTATTGTTTTTCACGACAACTAAGTCTTCAATTTCTTGAAAAACACTGACAACATCGGCAGGTTCTGTTCTTAGGTAGGCAATTAAATTCCAACCGTTGAGTAAGTTTATTGGGGTTTCTTCTGGTCTAATATAAGTTCCTTCAATATTTAGTTCAATTCCATCTGTAAGTTTTGCTTGGTATCCTTGTCCTGGAATAAAGTTTCCAATTCCGTTAAAATTAAAATTAGGTAAATATGCTTGACCTAGAAAATTCTTAACAATTACAATAGCATCTTGGTAGGGCAGGAATAACGTTTCTATATCCACATTCTCTTGAGCAATATAGGTAGAAAACATGTTCCAACCTTCTAAGAGTTGTATTTGTTGTTGGGTAATTAAGGTTTGAGCGCTTAGGGTTTCGATGGCAGAAATGCCATTGTTTGTGTAAAATTCTTGGCTTGCCATTTCTTGATTGTACGTAGCATCCATAGAAAAAATAGTGTTAGCCGAGGTATCCCATACAAGCCACTGAAACTCTTGATTTGAAGTAAACCCATCTTGCATGTCTGTAGTTGTATCGTCTCCTTGAGCTGGAATTACCGTCGTAATTCCTTCCCATACGGTATAACCTCCACAAATTAATTCATTGTTTAGTGGATAGAAAACACCGATCCAATCGCCTGGTTCTAGGTTAGCTCCATTTAAATTTACCAGCATCTCTTCTGCCAGAATTAAGGTGTGGTTTACTCCTGTATTCGGAAAAGTCCAATCGGGAGCCGTATTTTCGTATTCACAAGATTGGTTGTTTATAGTTGCGTATGGATCGTAATTCGAAGCTTCCGGATCGGTGCAACCAGAGCAAGCCATTTCGGTACAAGACCAAATTCCGTTGGCATTTGGGTTAAATCCTGCCATACAATAGCATTCATTACAACCTTGTTCTGTGGTTGCGCCAAAGGCATAAATATCGCCCTCTAGTTCACATCCATACTCCTGAGGTTCAGTAGCAATACAATCTCCGTTTATACAATTATAACCAGGAGCGCAATCAATTAAATTACAAGGGTTGTCTTCACAACCATCAATAGGTTCACATAACCATGTTGGTGGTTCTGTTGGAGATGCTGCATCGCTACCAGTACAGATACACATTTCGCATTCATCCGTAAAAGTACTGCCTATAGTAAATGGTTCTCCATCTGAGTAACAGTACTCGGAATTAGTTGGCGGATTGTAAACAAATTCTATAGGAAAGGGGCAAGCTGAATTTTGGTTTAATTGAGAAACATAATAAACCTCTTCTACCGTAACAACTTCGTTTCCTCCAAATAAGAGGTATGAATTACTTGTGCTTTCTCCGGCGCCAATCCAATAAGCATTTTCAAATTGTGGCTCTATAACGAGCTCTTCATTTGTATTTCCAAATCCAAATACAGGGTAATTTATGTTGTTTGTACTGTTGTTAAAAACCGTAACAGTTAAAACTACCTGTCCATCTGCACTGTAGTTGGTTTCTGTTTCTACAGACAATAATTCGCAAAAAGAAGTTGGCAAACAATCCCCTCCGTAGTAATCTGAAACCTCGCATTCTGCAAAGCAGGCGTTAGAGTAGGTAATTCCATTAGAGCCACAAACCGGTTCGTAGTTTAGAGGGCATATACAGGTAGTATCTGGAAGATCGGAGCACTCGCCAGCTACATAATCCAATTCTAGGCATTCTGCAAAGCAATTGTACGCATATGTTTCGCCATTGGATGCACAAACGGGGTCCCAAATATCAAGAGGGCATTCGCATTCTTCGCCTTCACAATCTGCTATTTCGGAACAAGACCACAAGGGTAGTTCTGGTGGGAAAAGAGTTAGGAAGCTACCCCACACACAGGTACACGTTTCACATTCGTCATTTATAGAGCTTCCAACAGGGTAAAACTCACCATCATTACTTGTACAACCACCCAAGGTGTCGATAGTAGAAATGCAATTCATTTCCACATTGCTAATAATATCAAACTCCACATTAAATTCACATGTACATGTTTCGTCTCCAATTGTAACAGAGGCTCCAAGGGCATAAATAGCGCCCATGTATGTACAAGAATCAAGTAGGTTAGAGTAAATGCACGAGCCATCATCAAAAAGTGCATTTGTGTAATAATTATCCGCACTTGGATCTGTACAGCCGTATATAAGCTCTTCTTCCTCACATATTGGGCAACATTGTCCTTCTTGGTAAATTGGATTTTCACATGGAGGCGCAGCGCAGTCGGCTACAGCACAAAAAATTTCACCATTTTCACAGGAGCAAAAAGTACAGTCGTCTAGGTTCCAGGAGGCACCATTTTGGTAGTAAACGCCATTATCGGCGGTACAACCTTGTGTACTTACAGTTCCTTGCGGATCGAACTCAAAATTGATTTCGTCGGCACAGTTTGTATTTCCGCTCAGTATTAGCGCAGCCTCAAAAGGCTCTATATAGGGTGCCATGCTCAAACAGGAGTAGTTAAAATACAAATCTTGACTTGTATTGCTTGCCCAGGTTTCAATGGAAAATTGATCGTTACTAAAGCAGGTATTGTCTAAAATTAGACTGGCAAAAGCAAAATCTAGATCGTTACCTGTATTTTGAACTTGAAGGTGGAGCATCATTCCTGCAAATCCAGCTATATATTCCTGTGAACTAATTTCAAACTCGCCAATACATCCGGTGTCTGTAATGCAGGCACCCGAATAGGCAATGTCAATATTTTCGCAAGCAGCAAAACAGTTGTTTCCGTAGGTATTTCCATCTATACCACATACAGGTATGGCAACTGCAGGACAAATACAATCCGAAACAGGCAGTACATTAACGATTAGTGTATCGTATGCGTAATAAGTGCCAGAAAAAGCTGCTTGTGCATGTATTATAAAATAGTTTTGCCCCACATCTTCTATCGATGGAGTACCAGTTACAGACAAAACAAAGCTTCCAAATGTTTGGGAGTTGTTTGTATAGTCAATGCTGATAAAAGCATCAGCCCAATCTGGTGAAGAGTACACTGACAACATTGGGCCATCAAAAGGAACCTCGTTCGGACCTAGATTATGCTCATAAGCAAACGTTTCGCCAACATTAGCATCTACAATTGTTTCGATTTCTAGGCAAGTTCCCTCGCTTTCAACAGCTACATCTTCGCATTCGGCTTCACAATAATTACTATAGGTAACGCCATCAACTCCACAAACCGGGCTGTACAATGCAAAACAACTACAGTCGCTCGTGTTTTGTGCTTTAGCTGAACCAACACCAATACTTAAGAAACTGATAATTAAAAGAAAAATATTTTTCATAACGGTCTAATTTATCGGCTTTTAATACAGCAAATAACATTCCAAAGGTATTGAAATGCAGTAGGATGGTTTGGTAACCATTTTATATTTGGGCATTTAAGCAGCTGAATATTCTAGACGAGATGTTGTTAACGTTACTTTATAAAACAGAAAGCACTTCTGAAAAATCATTCAAAGTAACTGTTAATAAAAGTAAAAGTGCACACATGTTTGCTAGACCTCCCCTGTGTAAATTCAGAAAACCAAAGGTTTTCATCTGTAAAATCGCCTATAAAATGGAGGGTAGAATCGCCTGGAACAAATACAGAAATAGAGTCGGCTTCTAAGAGTGTGCATGGAGGTAAATTGGCCTCCTCTGTTGCGCAACCAAAGCTCCAGCGGTAATCGATAATTACCGAATCTTGAGGCAAGAGTTCTTTTTCAAAGTTCTCTAAATAGTGTTTGTCCAAATCAGTAATTTTTAAGGTATACTCACTTAAATTTAAAAAGATTTTCTGATTGGTATGATCTGTCTCGCAAGAGCTTTGAAAAATAATAATAAAAAGTAAGAAGAGGGCTTGTTTCATTCTGGGGTTTTGTTCAAAAGGACTAGATCAAGTATTTTTAACCTGTGTCTTTTAATGTTTTAGTAAAACGAATCAAAAGTAGTATAATTTAATTAATTAGATAACTGTTTTTATTTATATATTATTTTATAATTCTATATTCTTAGCTAAATATTAATGAAAACACCGCCTTTTTAAATTCTTTAAAAACAGAAGAAGAGACTAAATATGGAATTAATGTAGGGTTTAAACAATATTTAGACGACAGTAATAAGTACTGATAATCAGTCTACTAATACAGATAAATTTTAATTTAAAAGAGGTAGTAAAACCGATGAAGTGGCAACTAAATGGGCAAGGGAGAACTTGCTATTACTCGACTTAATAAAACAGCAGATTAGAAAAAAAGATTCTCAAAAGTAAAAATTGAGCATTAAAGTTCCGGTTGCTCCCCCTAACACAAAGCCCTCATTCTTTATGTTTAGGCCGTATAAATATTCGGCACCTAGCGCAATCTTTGCTTTTATAAAATATTCTACACCGATAAAACCGTTTATTCCGCCGGTCGTGTCTGCATACTTTTCGCCTGAGCGGTCTTTTTTGTTAGCTATGTACATGTTTCCCTGGTAGCCGTAAAAGCCTTGAAGCCTAGTCTTTCCTTTTCTAAATTCCTTACCCGCTGTAAAACCAATGTTGTAGGGGTTTGTTGCGCTCGAGTCTGAAGTAAAATAAAGTTGTGCACCAGCTCTCCAAGCGGTATTGTCGTCGGTAAAATACTTTGCTGTAAAATGCATTCCATTTGCAAAGTTAAGCTCTGGAGTCTCCGTTGTTCCGTTAATAAGGTTGCCCAAATATTTTAAAGCAGGTTCTGCGTTAGTACCTATGGACCAGTTGCCAGATTTTGGGGTGTATTCTTGAGCACTAGCCATGCTCGTGGTTAGTAAAAATGTAATTAAAAAACAAAGTATATTTTTCATAACTCAATGATTTAAATTAAAAAAGCTGCCTAAAATTAAATTTAGGCAGCTTTTTTTTGATCAATTGTCTATTTTAAAAATAGAAATTTAGATTGATAGAAGTAGTCGTTCCACCAAGGTTAAAACCACTAAATGTAGCTTCGTCCATATAAAACATAAACCCATATTGGTATTCTGCACCTAGGCTCAATTTTGGTTTTACGAAATATTCTACACCAACGAATGCATCACATCCAAACCCATAGGAAGAGCTTTCATAGTCGTTGTAAGGAGTTTCAGAAGAATCGAAACTTTCTGACCTTAACACAAGGTTCGACTCGTAGCCGTATAAACCTTGGAGTCTAGAAGACCCACGTCTAAATTCTTTACCTGCAGCAATAGATAGTGCAAATTCCGATTGGTTGTCTCCATCTGAAAATTGAGACCTGGTTTGTAGATTAAATCCCAAACGCCAAGCCTGATCGTCTTCATTGAAATACTTTGCGCTTAGTGCAAAATTATTATCCGTGAAGTCAACTTCAGGAGCATCTGAAGTACCTGCAAATAAATTACCAGCATAAACTAGTAAAGATTTTGCATCGGTACTTAAAGCCCAATCGCCTTTTTTAGGGGTATACTCTTGTGCACTTAGGCTAGCACTTAGCACAAATGCACAAAAAGCAAAGATTAATTTTTTCATAAATTAAACTTTTAGAAGTAAAAGTTTAAATTTAATCCAGCTGTTCCACCTCTAATGCTAAACTCATTGTCTACATCATCAGAATAGAAATTAAATCCATGCATGTACTCTGCACCTAAACTCATTTTTGGCTTAAAGAAGTATTCTACACCAATAAATCCATTTGCTCCAAATCCAAAAGAAGAATCTTCAACATCTGGAGTAGATTCAATACCATCGTCTGAAGATGAACTAGACATAGATAACATAGCACCATACCCATAATAACCTTGTAAACGAGAGGAACCTTTTCTAAATTCTCTACCCGCAGATAGTGTTAAGTCGAACGAAGAGTAACTCGCATCGCTTGTGTCAGATTGAGACATCATGCCTATACCTAATCCAGCTCTCCAAGCAGTCATGTCGTCTGTAAATAGTTTTCCGTGAAATGCCATCCCATTTGAAAAGTCTACACTTGGGCCTTCTGCAATTCCGTTAAATAAATTTCCAACATAAGTTAACATCGAACCCGCATCTGTGCTTAAACCCCAATCACCAGCTTTTGGTGTATAGTCTTGCGCATTTGCTACGGTTACAGAAAGTGCCAAGGCACAAAAAGTTGTAAGTAACTTTTTCATAATTTAAATTTTTAGTTAGTAAATATTTAGTGTTCCAATTTTATAACAAAATAGTTTAGAATGAACTAATTGGAAATCACGTTGTTAACATTAGGTTGTTAAAAAGGCTATTAATTACACTGTTAGCAAGGGCTTGTGTAGATGTTGGTAAGATGTTTAAAAAGAGTTTTGAGGTTGATTTTACAACTATTTTGATGTATAATCAGAAAAAAGTAGCTCAAAACTTGAAAGAAAACACTTAGTTGAGTATTCTGTTAACGAATATTCGCTCCAAAATCGGTAAAAAAAATAGATCCTATTATATATTTATGTAAAAAGATAAGTTTAATCTTAAAAATTGTATTGAGAAAAATTTGCTGATTGAAAGAATTGATCAGTTCGTGTACCAAAAATTTAATTGAACTGGATTTTTGCGAAGGTATTTGAGAACTTTATAGAGTATAATTTTAATAATAAAAACGCAGCTGACATTTTAAACCAAAACATATTCTTTAAATGCAGTACTGCTTAAACAGGTTTGTTGTGTAAAATATATACTTAAAAATTAACGTTTTTATTATACCATACGTATTTTTCCTGTAGGATACCTTTCTTTCCATACCGAAACACTGTCCAAACTCGGTAAGCTTATTTTTATTTTATCGGTATAAAATATAATTGTAGACTTTTTTGATTTTAATCTGTCTACCACTTTCATCGCCTTGTCTTTCGTTATTTTTCGTCCTGACATAGTTATAAGTTTTTTGTTCTGTACAAAAATAAGATATTTTGAATAACCTTGCAAGCAAAAACCTATACAAAAACAACAAACCTATTCTTAAGCGCTTAATTAGCTTGGAAATAGAAGATCCATTGCTTTAAATCGATACTCAAAAATAGAGTTCAATTGTCGTTCAATAAATAATTTATTTGCTACCGCCCCTAATATTCCCATTGGAGGGATGTATGTAACAATATCTGTCATGAGCACTCCACCTTCTTTTTGTTCAAAAATATGTTGATGATGCCACATCTTGTATGGCCCCATTCTTTGTTCGTCAACAAAAAAGGACAGTGGCTTTACGTTTGTAATCTCGGTCATCCATGTCAATCGAAGTCCCATAACCGGAGATACTGTGTAGAGAACAATCATTCCTGGATACATTTCATTGCAGGGAACTGGGCTCACAATTTTAAAATCCATGTATGCAGGAGTAATTTTCCCAAGATTTTTTGGAGATGATGCAAAATCCCAAAGTGTTTGTAAGTCTGTTTTTACGAATTGAGCTCTTTTGAATTGATAATGCATAGGGAGGTAGTTTTAGGTACTATTTAACTGCTTTTAGTAAGTCATCAATTTCGCTTAGGATTTTTAAATTTGGATGTTTGTTAATATCTTTAAGGTATTGCTTATGAGTTACAAGGTACTGAATTGAATTTGGAAAAATCTCCATTAATTTATCTACCCGACTGTGAGTGTTTTCTAGCGATTGATTTGATAGATTAAAGTATAAAATATTTTTTATTTGAACTTTTTCTTTAACGTCAATCAAAGAGTTAATTGGAAGGTTAGAGCCTAAGTACAGTACCTTACAGCCTTCGAGTTTTAGAATTAAATGCGCAATTTGAAGGCCAATGTCGTGCAGTTCATTTTCTGGTAAAAACAGAAGCCATGTATCTTTAGATGCCTTTATTTCCGTAGATCCTATTGCAAGAGATATCTTTATTTTTATCTGCTCAGCTAAAAAATGTTCTTGCGACGGGCTTAAAGACCTTGTGAGCCAAAGCGTACCAATTTTGTTCAATGTAGGCAGTAGTACTGTACGGTAAAAGTTTATTAGTCCAAACTCCTTAACACCAAGATCAAATACTTTGTCTGTCAAATTCTTATCAAAGTTTAATGTCGCTTCAATTAGTTTTAAAATATAATATTCAACCGAGTTGTCTAAAGACTCTGAGTTGTACATTTTTTCTACAGTGCTGGTTATTTCAGTATTCGTTAGCTTGTCAATTTTGGAAACTTTAACTCCGTTTTGAATCAGGGTTTTTATATTAAGCGCTCTTACAATCATGTCGTCGTCGTAGTAACGGATGTTTGTAGAGCTTCTATGTGACACTAAAAATGTGTAGCGGTTTTCCCAAGTTCTCAAGAGTATCTTGTTAATACCAGTAATGGAAGAGAATTGATGGATGCTGTAATTACTCATAAAAATTATTAGATTTAAATGTTCTGCAAATTATGCAATTAAACTCATATTGTATAAATTATATCGTAAAAAATTATTCAAAAATTAATTTTAATTCTGACAGAATGAATACCTTTATCCAAAATTACGAATTTAATGAAGTATTCAGTTATAGGGAGTGGGTTTTCTGGGCTAAGCACGGCTGCTTACCTAGCAAAAGAAGGGCATGAAGTTCATGTATTTGAAAAGAACGAGAGCATCGGAGGACGCGCGCGTCAATTTAAAGCACAGGGCTATACCTTTGATATGGGCCCGAGCTGGTACTGGATGCCAGACGTGTTCGAAAAGTTTTTTGGAGATTTTAATAAAAAGCCGGAAGACTACTACGAACTAATAAAATTAGACCCAGGGTTCCAAATAATTTTTCCAGACGCCCACACCTTAAAATTAAGTAGCGATTGGGATAAGGTTTTGGCTCTTTTTGAGCAATATGAACCCGGTTCTTCTAAAAACCTAAACACCTTTATTAAAGAGGCAGCGTTTAAATATGATTTTGGAATAAATAAATTGGTTTACGAACCAGGCATGTCTCTTAAAGAGGTTTGTAAACCCGAAATTATTACTAATATTTTTAAATTACAGATGCTCTCTTCTTATAGAAAGCACGTAGCCAAGTACTTTAAAAACCCCTTTTTAATTGCTTTGCTAGAATTTCCTGTACTTTTTCTTGGCACTGCACCTGCAAAAACACCAGCTCTTTATAGCTTGATGACTTACTCTGGAATAAAGCAAGGTACGTTTTACCCAATGGGTGGTTTTGGAAAAGTAATCGATGGAATGGCCGAAATATGTAGAGATTTGGGCGTAAAGTTTCATCTAAATGCAAATATTAAAGAGATTAAGGTAGAAAACAAACAGGTTGTCTCTATTAATACAGATGCAGAGGCCCACAAGGTAGATACGCTAATCTGTTCGGCAGATTACCACCACATTGACAAAGAGCTGTTGCCAGAACACTTGAGTAACTATTCTGAAAAGTACTGGGACAAGAGGGTTTTATCTCCATCATGTCTTATATTTTACATTGGTGTTAACAAAAAAGTAGCCAAATTAAAACACCACAACTTATTTTTTGATGAAGATATAGATACGCATACAGAGGATATTTATACCGCTAAACAGTGGCCAAACAAGCCTCTTTTTTATGCATGTTGCCCATCTAAAACAGATCCAAGCGTTGCACCAGAAAACAAGGAAAATTTATTTTTCCTTATCCCCATTGCCCCAGGAATGGAAGATACAGAGGAAATAAGAGAAAAATATTTCTCTATAATCATGAAAAGATTTGAAGACTATTGTGGGCAGGATGTTGAAAAACACATTGAGTACAAAAGAAGCTACTGCATCAAGGACTTTATTGAAGATTACAATTCGTACAAAGGCAACGCATACGGCTTGGCAAACACGCTAAGCCAAACAGCAAACTTAAAACCAAAAATCGTTAACAAAAACATAAAGAACTTATTCTATACCGGGCAGTTAACTGTTCCTGGACCTGGGGTTCCGCCTTCTATTATTTCTGGAAATGTAGTTGCCAACTACGTTATGAAAAAAAACGCCAAATAAGATGAAAGAACTCTTTGATTCGGTTTGCTTTAAATGCAGCCAGATAACAACCACCTCATACAGCACAAGTTTTTCTTTTGGTATAAAAGCATTAGACAAAAGCTTACATGCGCCCATTTATAACATTTATGGTTTTGTTCGGTTTGCAGATGAAATCGTAGACACTTTTCATGGATACGATAAGGAAGCTTTGCTCTTAAAATTTAAACAAGACACGCACTTGGCCATAAAGGAAAAGATTAGTTTAAATCCAATTTTAAACAGTTTTCAGGACGTAGTAAACCGTTACAATATCGATTTAGAGCTTATTGACACCTTTCTAGATAGTATGGAAATGGATTTGAAACCTGAACTCTACGACAAAAGCAAATACGACAAATACATTTTAGGCTCTGCGCAAGTGGTAGGCCTTATGTGCTTAAAGGTTTTTGTAGCAGGAAACACTGCTATGTATAAGGACTTAAAGCCTTATGCCATGAGCTTAGGTTCTGCATTTCAAAAAATTAATTTTTTAAGAGATATTAAAGCCGACTTTTTGACCTTGGGCAGAACCTATTTTCCCGACGTAGATTTACAAAACTTTAATGCCGAAGACAAAAGAATTATTGAATTAGACATTCAAAAAGATTTTGACCATGCCTTACTAGGAATTAAAAAATTGCCAATAAAATCTAGAACCGGTGTTTACCTAGCTTACACCTATTATTTTAAACTCTTCAAAAAAGTAAAATCGGTTTCTTCATCCAAAATATTGAACCATCGTATTCGTATTAACAATACCTTAAAGGTTTTGCTAATTGTAACAACTTTGATAAAAAGTAAATTAAGTCTGTTATGAAGAACGTAGTTTTTTTACTCTTTTTATTATCGAGTATCGTAAGCAAGGTTGGAGCTCAAGAAGCACTTTACTCTGTTTATATGCAAGCGATAGAAAGCGAGGAAGTTTGCGATTCTTTACTCGAAATAACCGCAAATATAGATTTGGAACAAAAGCCATTGCTTTTTGCATACCATGGCGCAGCGCTTATGCTTAAGGCTAAGCACAAAATAAATCCATTTAAAAAGTATGCTTTTTTTACAGAAGGAAAAGAGGTTTTAGAATTGGCCATTGCTGCAAATCCAAACCATATTGAAATGAGAGTTTTAAGGTACACCCTGCAAAAAGAGGTTCCAAAATTTTTAGAGTACTACAAAAATATTGAAGAGGATCATCAAATTATATTTGCCACGGAAAAAGGCATAAACATTTACAATAAGTTTAAATAAGATGGAAGAAAACGTACTGTTAGTAGACGACAAAGACCAGTTTATTGGGCTTATGAAAAAAATGGAAGCGCATGAAAAAGGCCTTCTTCACAGAGCGGTATCTGCTTTTGTATTTAATTCTAAAAACGAAATGCTTTTGCAAAAAAGAGCCCTGAGTAAATACCATACTCCTGGACTTTGGAGCAATACAGCTTGCACGCATCCCAGAGAAAATGAAACCGTTAAAGATGCCGCCCAGCGAAGAGTGTTCGAAGAAATGGGCATTAAAACAACACTAGATTTTAGCTTCAGCTTTACTTACAAATGCGACTTTAACAATGGCTTAACCGAGCATGAGTTTGACCATGTATTTGTGGGTCGTACAGATGACTTACCAATCATAAATGCAGAAGAAGTTGATTCTTACGTATTTAAAAGTTTAGACTCTGTAGAAAAAGAACTTAAAGAAAGTCCGGAAAATTATACCAAATGGTTTCAAATTTGCTTTCCTAAAGTTCGTAAACTCTATTAATTATATAAAACAGTAAAGAATGTTGTCATTGTTACTTGTCCTTGGTACCTTTATTGCCATGGAATTTATATCTTGGGGAGCGCATAAATACATTATGCACGGTTTTTTATGGTACTTACATAAAGACCACCACCAGGTAGACCATAAAAAGCGCACTCAAAAAAACGATTTATTCTTTTTAATTTTCGCTTTTCCTTCAATATTACTTGTTTATACGGGCTCTAAGGAATTTACGCCACTCTTTTTTGTAGGCATTGGTATTGCTTGTTATGGTTTGGCTTATTTTGTTATTCATGAAATTATAATTCATAGACGCCTGCCTTATTTAAAAAACAGAAAAGGATCGTATTTAAAAACACTCCAAAGGGCCCACAAAATACATCATAAAACCCAAGGAAAGCACGGTGCTACTTGTTTTGGAATGCTCTTAGTTCCTAAAAAACATTGGGTTTAAGTTTCTTTTCTGATCCTCGGAAAGCTATGCTAGAAAAAAATGGAACAAAAAGACGTATGCCTTGTTCTGTAAACTATGCGGTTTGTTTATCGAATTCTTTAAGTTTATTATTGGGTAATTGTCTTAAAAAATCAAGCTCAACACTCATTTATAATTAAGGCTTCCGAAAAAACGCCTTGAAATCAATGAAAATTTGTTAATGGAGTGGCTTGCGCAAAGGTTACTCTTGTTGTATTGTGTTTTTCATTTTTCATTTTTTTCTAATTCTTTCCATTTCTCAAAAGAAATAATTCCATTTTCAGCTTTCGGTTTTCCGACTAAAACCCCAATATATTCTAGAGAATGTCCATCAGGATCTTCAAAGTATACCGATATTTCTGGCATCCAAGCAAAAACCATTGGTCTTTCAGTTCCATCATTTAGGAAATTCCGAGACTTAATATTTCGTTTTTTTAAATATTCAACAGATTCATTCAACACCCAATCAGGCTCGCATTCAAAGGCAAAATGTCTAATGTCAATTTCCTCTTTTGGCTTTTCCCAAATCCCTAACATAAATTGTTTAGGTTTTCCAATCCAAAAAAATGCAACTCGTCTTTCTTCTTCTAAATGGCATTGTTCTAATTCCATTTTTTTTGAATAAAAGTCAATTGAACGTTCAAGATTTTCAACAAATAAATGCGTTTCATAAAGTCCTTTAATCATAGTTTTATTTCAATAAATCTTCAATTAATTCTAGTTCCAAAAGTTTCTCAACACTTTCGCAGGCACCTCTCATTCGACGTCTAACTTCTAATGCTTCTATAGGTAGTTCAGATTCCGTACTATGCAGTGTTTCCTTATCAGGCCATTGTGCGTAAGCTATATAATTTAAATTATCCTCTTTATGTAATCTTGAGCCTAAACTGTTACCGTACTTATAAATGAATTGGGTTAGTTTTTTCCAATTATCTACAAATACTTTTTCTTGGTTAGGTTTTACTTTAAATTTTATAATCACTGCTATCATTCTTCGTTTCCTCCAATGCTATACAACGGATAGTGTATGAAAAGTAGGACATTTGTTATGCACTTACGTTTCGGTTTAGCACAAATGCCCTATGTTTTTTATACATTGTTAGCAAGCGTTTAACTTTTATTATTAGTCGAAACTCTTGTAATTCTTCCAAACTCTTAAGTTGGAAAATTCAGGTTCATTTACAGAACTTGAAATAAACGATTTAGCAAACACTCCAATTGATTTGATTCCACTTAAATCTCCATATTCAGTCAAGTCAATATTTATTGTTCCTATGTCGCCAAAAAAACCTGTCCCACCATAAAACCGCATTGAAATATTACTTTTACCTTTATACCTTTTGTTTGTTTGATCGTAAAACTCAATCGACATAGTTTGGGTTTCAGACCAAGTCATCTTGTTCATAAACCCAAGTTCCTTTGTCACAATAAGGTTGTTTTGGATGACCAAATTTCTACTCTCGAAATCAAGTTATTGGTTACTCCAATCAAAATTTTGTCAACTTCTGGATTGTCTGCAATTGTTATTTCCTTTCCATAAAACTCTTTTTTTGGACTATCAAAATTATTCTGTGTGAATTTCACCGAACTTTTGAAAGTCCCTTTTTCTAAGTTTTTAGTAGTAATTTCCGATAGTGAAATTTGGTCATCCAAACTAACAATCTGTTTCGAGAAGTCAGCTTGTGGATCACTAATAATGAACACAGTCGTTGCAATTAGAATCGCAATTCCTGCCAATACACCTAAAATTGATTTTGTTACTCCTTTCATAATTGTTTTTTTATTCAAACCCTTATATGCACAGATTATTGTTTTCAAATTCTTGCTAACCTTCCGATACAGAAAGCTCCCCCTGATTTGATTGAAGAGCTTTGATGATTTGACTCTCTGTGAGATTTGTTCTTTTCATAATGACAATTTGAATTTAATTTATAAATTCGAATTTTATTCTGTCTGATTTTTAGGGAAGGCTACACTCGAAGGGTGCTATGATTTCATATACATTGTTAGCCCACGTTTTCTATCAGTTCTTTCAGTTTTTGATATTCAGGGTGATCCAAAATATCATATTCATTTGCTGTTGCAAGTAAAATTGCGTTTCTACATTCTTCAATTCTACGCAATACAGGCAAAACAATACTTTTTCCGTGATTAATGTATTTTTTCATATCACTTGCTGAAGTTGGGATTTTATATCCATCTCTACTGCTTGCAATTAAAATTCCTTTATCTCTTAAATGACCAATTACTTTAGAACTAAACCTTTCTTTGCTCAAAGGACTTTGTCTGTTAACACTTAAATGTCGAACAAATTCTGCTGATGTTGTAAATTTTCTTGGATGATTTGATTGATGATATAATAGTAATAATTTAAGAAAGTTTATTCTGTCACGATTGTCTGGCGTATTTCCAGTTGTTTTGTCGATAAAGTCAAATGCTCTGTTTAATCCGAGTGTTGCAATTGTTTCGTCATATTCGCTAAACGTTGCTTTTTCACTAAACTCTTCGGGTTTATATTCTTTAGGGAAGTAGTTTAGGCTAAACAGTTTATCATTTATCAATTCGGCAAATTCAGATGATTTGTCCGATTTTTTCAGTTCGTCAAATATGTATCCTAAAGTTCCAGCCATCATATCCGCTAATTGGACACCCAAATCATTATGACTTTTTTGGATTTGAAAATCAGAACCTGCAAATAGATTTCTAATGTGATTTTTCTCAACGTATTTTTTGAAACTACGCATAAAATCATTTCCTCCGTGTTCGTCAACTTTGAGTTCAAGTTGTGGGAAAGTTCGATAAAGTTCTTTATAAAGAATTCCGTTTAGGTATTTGTAAAATGACTGTTTGTATTTAAAACCTTCTCCAAATAACTTTCTTTTGTCTATTACTACAGCATAAACAGAGAAGTTTACCTTTTTAAGTTCTTTTAAAATGAGAATCCTACGTTTATGGTTTTTTGATACTTTATTTGATTTTATTTCGCCAGTCTGAAAAAAACGTTTTCTAATTTCTTCAAGTTGAATTTGAATTTCGCTCAATTCGTCTTGATTCATAATTACGCTTGCAATTATGAAATGACTTCCTTGAGTATCAAAATCAAAGGAATTATTTCCAAATTCGTCTGCAAATGCAATTACTTTCTTCATAGTTTTTCAATGTGGGCTAACTATGTATATACTTAATATACGTTTATATCTATTTCAGCTGCGCTCATTTAGTTTGCTCTAAATCAGGGTTGTACAAAAGCTTGTTTTGGCTAAAGCGTTTTGTTTATTTTAAATAGCTGTATTTGAACTTTAGTAAAGAAAAGTAAAATAGGGGAAGAGGGCAATGGGTGGAGTCACTCAAATTTAGCGCTTGGTGGTTCGAGTGTATGTTATAGATGTGAGTTTTGCGCTAATGTTATTAAACACTCAGCAGTGGTATTTACAAGAAATTAAATGGTTTTTTTAAGAAGGAAAGGAGCAAGAGTGCAATTATGGTTAGTGTTTGAACGTACAATCTGAACAAGCATCTAAAATTCACACAAAAAAGATAGAATACCGAGGATTAGCCAAGCAATGTAAATGCTGGCTAACAGCCAGACAATGCTTAGGAAAAACGGCTAAAAGAAAAGAATATGAGCGAAAACGGCAGTGTACGGCAGAACCCGTTTTTGGAATGCTAAGCCAATTTATGGGTTTACGAAAGATCAATACTAAGGGAATACAATAAGCAAATAAGGTGATGCACCTGCCGGCAATGGCTTATTACCTTAAAAGCTAGTTTATTTATAGAACACACGTATAAAATTACTGTCTCAAAAAAAGGGTCAAGTACGAGTTCTTATATAGACAGAATAAAGGGTAAGCATAAATTCATAGATCTGTTTAAACAGTACTTTCAGTTTAAATTTTGAAAACAACTTTACTACTGCTGTACTTTTTAGAGCTACTCAACCAAACAATCTTTTATTTAACTAGGGATTAGTAATCTTCTTGATTAGAAAGATAATTAAGAGATTGACTAGAGTTAACTTTTAATTGATACGCATTTCCAGCAGAAAAATTTCCTATCCCGTTAAAGTTTAACTCAGGAAAATATATGTTACCTTGGTTATCTTTTGCAATAACTAAATTACCATCTTGAACTATTTCTTCCAATACATCGACAGCATCAGCGGGATTAATTCTAAGATAAGCAATCAAATTCCATCCTTGAATTAATTCTATTGGATAAAGCTCAGGCTGAATTATTGATCCATTAACAGTAAGAATAGAAGGTTCAATTAATTTCATTTGATACCCCTGACCGATCACCATATCTCCAATTCCATTCAGGTTCCATTGGGGCAGATACGCATCGCCATAATTATTCTTTACGATAAGAAGATTACTTTCTAAACTAGCAAAGACTTGAATAATATCGGTAATTTCTGGAGCAATGTAAGTAGAGAAAGAGTTCCAACTCCCACTCAAGTTTACACCCTGGGAATACACACAAGCGCCATCATCCGTATTGGCTTCAATAGCATAGTTTAGAGCAGTTTCATCCGTACAACCATTTACTATTGCAACACAAGAGCCATCATCTGTATTGGCTTCAGTAACATAGTTTAGAGCAGTTTCATCCGTACAACCATTTACTATTGCAATACAAGAGCCATCATCTGTATTGGCTTCAATAGCATAGTTTAGAGCAGTTTCATCCGTACAACCATTTACTATTGCAATGCAAGAGCCATCATCTGTATTGGCTTCAATAGCATAGTTTAGAGCAGTTTCATCCGTACAACCATTTACTATTGCAATGCAAGAGCCGTCATCTGTATTGGCTTCAATAGCATAGTTAAGAGCAGTTTCATCCGTACAACCATTTACTATTGCAACACAAGAACCATCATCTG
>Ga0233426_10002002_pt1 | contig 17733 bp, 22 predicted proteins | sample SI_118_April2016_6_FD_179875 | JGI IMG/M metagenome (GOLD analysis project Ga0233426, IMG submission 179875) | Seawater microbial communities from Saanich Inlet, British Columbia, Canada - SI_118_April2016_10_MG | ecosystem: Environmental > Aquatic > Marine > Inlet | place: Canada: British...
TTTCTTTCAGCCAGTTCTAATACTGTAAACCAAACAGCTTGCTCTTTTTTATTTAATGATTCAACTTGTTCTTGTTGTATTATAGTTAAATTATATGATTTTTTAGCCATCCACTTAGACATTTGCAAGCTTATAAAAGCTCATCCAAATCAAATAACTGCAGCAAATACAAATAAATAACTGTACCCTGATAATTTAATACCAAATACATTTTCTAATACTAAAAATACTAAACTTAATAATCCAATTACTGCAATATTAGTTAGTAAAAATAATCCTACTCTTTTAAACATTATTATATTTATTAATTATTAATTTTACGGTAAATACATATTAATTTATTTTCTTAAAACAAACTTTTTTGTTCATCTTCCGTATTTTCTTCTGATTCATGTAAATTTGATCCTTTTAGAAACAATTCAATTATTTGTAGATCATATTTTATGTTATGTCAGATAATTAAATGATCTGCTTGTAATAAAAAATCTAAAAAATTATGTAATTCTTTGTCTGTTACTTTATCTCAATCATGCAATCTATTTATATAATAGATATTATCATCATCTAAATAAATACTCACTCAAACCAGTTGCGCTTCTATTATATCTAATGATGTAGTTTCAGTATCCATAACAACCTTAGAAAAACCTTTAATTTTTGTTTTTAAATTATTTAATTCTTCAGTATTTGTAACAATTTGTGGTTTTAGATTTAGATCTGTCCAAGTTTTTGGTTTTTCCTTTAATTCAGTAGGTATCAAAGAATGGAATTCATAAGATTTAAATAATTCCATTAATTCTGGAGTTTCAAAATTTTCTTTGATAAATTTATAAGTTTCTAGCTCTACGCTATTTTCTCAACAATAATTTGGTACATCTAAACAAATAGTAGCTAATTTTTTAGATAAAAAAGCATTATCTCTACTGTCTGCTAATTTTTCAATTGCTTTCCCTTTGAATATTTTTTTAGCATCATCAGTTAATTCTGAGTAATCTTCTCAATCTAGTACTTCATATACTTTTTCTATAGATCCTATATCATTGATCATAGTAACAGCTTTCTTTGGTCAAAAACCAGCTATACCTGGAATATTATCCGCTGTATCTCCAACAATTGCTAAATAATCAATAATCATGTTTGGTTCAATACCAAACTTTTCGCGAGTTTCATCCATACCAAATTTCTTTCTTTTCATTGTATCATAAATCTTAACATTTTCAGTTACCAAAGAATATAAGTCTTTATCTCAGGTAAGTATAGATATTTGATTATCTGGATCTTTTCATAATTCTACAGCGAGTGTTCCAATAACATCATCAGCCTCAAAACCAGGTTCTTCAATCATAGGAATTTGCATTAATGCAATCATATCTACAATATCTTGTATTTGTGTTCTTAAATTATCAGGCATTCTATCACGCGTAGCTTTATATTCAGCATATATTTCTTCACGAAAATTCCCACCTTTTGCATCTTTTACAAAGAAAATATAATCAGGATTTTCTCTTACTAATTGATTAACAAAAAACTTAGCCATCCCAAAAATAGCATTTACTATTTTTCCATCCTTAGTAGCAAATTCAGGAACCCCAAAGAACATCCTATAAATAAAATTATTTCCATCAATTAAGTATATATTTCTTTTCATATTATTCTCTTAAAAATATTTTATATATAATATTTTATTAACACTAAAACGCAAGAGAATATTAGATTTGACATATTCTATTTTTTAAATAAATTTAAAGGACAAAAAGAGGGAAATATTATGACAATTGAAAAACTAGGTTCTAGAAAATTTGCTACTCTATCAAAAAATGAAATAAAAAATGCTCTAAAAAAAGCAAAAAATTTAAATAAAATAACTGATATCCCTTCATCCAACGATGAACAATTAACGTTATTAAGAAATATTGCAGTAGCTAGCAAAGGAACCTATGCATTTTTATAAAAATGTTGTATAACTAAAACCGGAAGTTTATCTTCCGGTTTTAAATTTGTTTGAATTTTCTGAAAAAAATATTATTGTAGTTAAAATAATATATAATTTCTGTCATATGCCTCTAAATCAATATACACTTACAGAAAAAAAATCACTTACTTCAGATGTTTTTGAACTTACTTTTGTATCAAAAGATAGTTTTGATTTTATTTCAGGTCAATTCATTACTTTTATTCTCCCAAGTATTTGATGAAGAGCATATTCAATATTAAAAACTGAATGAAATGAAGTTACACTTATAATCAAAAGTCGGTCAACTAGTAACTGAGGAAGAGGTTGAAGTGAATATATTTGTAATAGAGAAATCTGAGAAGAACTAAAATGAACGAATCCTGCAGGTAAATTTTTATTACAAAATAATAATAAAAATAAACTCTTTATTTGAACATGAACTTGATTTGTACCACTGTACAATCAAATAATTCATTCCTTAGAACAAAATCAAAACTGTAACTTAGAATTATTATTCTGAGCAAGAACATTAAATGATTTATTCTATCTCACAGAATTAGAAAAAATCAAACAGGATAACAATAATTTTGATTACAAAGTTTATTTATCTCGTGAAGAAAATACACAACATAATATTGGTTATGTCACTGATTATTTATCAAAAGAAAATATAAAAAAATATGTAGAATTTTATATTTGCTGAATTCCCGCACTTATTGATTCTTCATTAGAAATTTTAGAAAGAAATAGCATTAGTAATGATAATATACTCACAGAAAAATATTAATTTACTATATATATTAAAAAAAATATGCCCTTAAAAAAAGCGAGTTGATCTCGCTTTTTTTTTGTGATTTATATTTTTTATAATACAAATTCTAATACAATAACTGAATTATTCATTGCAAATTGAAGATTATCCATATGTGCATCTTTTGCATCACTATCAGCTCCATCTGAAACAGCTTTTATAACTACACATTTATCAAGAGCATCATATTCACGAGCAACTGATAATATAGCAAATGCCTCCATTTCACAGATATCAGCTTCAAACTTATCTTTTAAATCAGCAACTTTTTCTGCATCATCAATGAATTGATCACCTGTAATACAAAGTCCATTCATAACTAAACCAAATTTAGTAAGATCTAGGTTTTGACCAATAGCGTATTCTAAGAAAATTGGTTTTTTAGCATAATCTAGATGAGCTCATTCAAAAGGTAGATACATATCATGTTGAATGAAAGTGTTTGGAATAAATACATCTCATACTTTAATATCTACATTTCACATATTTCCAGCAATACCTACATTGATTAATTTATGAATTTCATAATTTTCAAATAAATATGTAGTTGCCATAGCAGCACATATTTTCCCAATACCTGCTAGAGCTAAAACTATTATATCTGTACCATCTTCTGTCTTATATTCTCCTTCATAGATAGTTAATGTTCATTTTTGTAGAGTTTCCTTTAAACCAAATTTTTCAACAATAATATCAGCTTCTTCTTTCATTGCAGTAACAATAGCTTTTGTAACTTTCATAATATTTTTTTATTATATATAAATTATTGCATGAAATATATGTAATTTTCTTTAAAAATCAATACTAAGCTTTACAAAAAAACATAAATTCATACTCTATTAAAAGATAAATTATTCTAAATAATATCTTTTCTAATCAAGTTAAGAATCATTAAATATACATAATAAATTACAACAATATGGAATCTCACTTAGTATTAATATTTACATTTTGAATTGCTACATTTTTAGTTGGTTTCTTATTAACACCAATGTTCATTAAGATGTTACAAGAATTAAAGCTTTGAAAACAAATTCGTAGCGATGCTACCATTTGAAAAGCTACTCTTTTTGCAAAACTACACAAAACAAAAGCTGGAACACCAACAATGGGATGAGCAATTATTCTATTTACAGTATTTTTAATGGTACTACTTAGTATGATTTTACAGTGATTATGATTTATAAATAATTCTCTTTTTAATGCAAATGAGACATATTTATCACTTTTCACACTACTTACTGTTGGTTGACTAGGATTAATTGATGATTTTTTCAATATACGCTGAATAGGTAAAACTAAATGACTCTCTGCCAGAGTTAAAATGATTTGATTAACATTCTTTGCAACACTTGGTGCTTTTTGGTTTTATTACAAACTATGATGGAATGTGGTTGACGATATGTGAAATTTTATACGTACACTCAATAATCCCTTTTGAATAGATTTAGAGATATGATTATGGTTTATTCCATTATTTATTTTTATTATCATTGCAACATCTAATAGTGTAAATCTTACTGATGGTTTAGATTGATTAGCATGAGGTCTATTATTATTTAACTATTGAATATATACTTATATAACTTATGATCAGGGATTATTTTTACTATCAGCACTATGTATGAGTCTCGTATGAGCTTTAGTAGCATTTCTTTGGTTCAATGTAAAACCTGCTAAGTTTTATATGTGAGATGTTTGAAGTTTAGCCCTAGGTGCTAACTTATGAATTATTGCAATGATTACAAATACAGTATTCATACTCGTAATAATTTGAGCAATATTTATATTTGAAACTCTGAGTGTTATAATTCAGCTTACAAGTAAAAAATTAAGAAAAGGAAAAAAGGTATTTCTAATTGCACCATTTCATCATCACCTTGAAGCAATTGGATGGAGTGAAGAAAATGTAGTATTCCGTCTCTGGTTAGTAGGAATGATAACTTCAGTATTTGGTATTATATTTTATATTTTACAAAAATAGAAAACATGTGATTTAGAATGATTAATGAAAGTTTTACTTGTGAAAACTGTTGAAAAGAAATAGAAAAACATCCTGAAGGTTCTGCAAGAAACCATTGTCCCTATTGTTTATCATCAAAACATTTAGATGAAAAATTTCCTTGAGACAGAGTATCAGAATGTCATTGAGTTATGTTAGCAGTATGAATCGATCATAAGAAAAATAAATGAAATATGATCAAGCATAAATGTCAAAAATGTAAGAAAGAAATACTAAATAAAATTGCACCAGATGATAATTTCTTAGATTTCGTAAAAAAAATAAACAAAACTTTTTAAGTTTTGTTTATTTTTTTTATCTATACATTATTTTCTTTTCATCTAAAGTATGGCATTCAAGCATAAATAACTAATAATGCTAATCATACAACTCAGAATAAGATATTAATTTCAATAGAGTGTACTCAGAAATTAAATACAACTTCCATAATCAATGCAATAATAGCAATCTCTACTAAGTCTGTGATTTCCATATGGTGATGCTTAGCATATGATTCAAGAATTTTAAAAGATTTTACTAGTATAAGTATAAATGTAATATTACTTAAGAAATTTTCTATTAAAAATATTCATTCTCAAGATTTACCACTAATAAAATCTAATTCTCATGAAATTGCCATATTAAGTTCTTTAAATACTTCTATTCAAATATATAGAACTAATATCAGAACTTTATTAAATATAAAAAGTGCTAATAAAAACATCAATAAATAAATTGATATTGATATAAAATTAGACAAATATTTAAAGATAAAATTTTTATGTTTTGTATGTGGTGTCATAATATATGTTATTATGAATTAATATTACATTTATTATATCATTTATTCTTAAAACATTCTAATTTTTATAAAAAAAACTTTATGTTATATTTTTTATTTTAATTTAGGATTATTTTTATGTCTTTCACTATCTCTTTTCGTTTTTTTATCTATATTTTTATTAAATGCTTCAGTTAAATCAATTCCTGTTTGATTTGCAATACAAATTAACACAAATAAAACGTCTGCTAACTCATCTGCTAACTCTGCATTTTCATCAGATTTTTTAAAACTTTGATCTCAATAAGTTCTCGTGATAATACGAGCTACTTCTCATACTTCTTCTATTAGAACTCATAAATTAGTTAATTCAGAAAAGTATCTTACTCATACATTTTTTATCCAATCATCAACTATTTCTTGAGATTGTTTTATACTTAATTCATTCATATTTTATTTTTATGTTATATATTATTTTTAATAAGTGATAAATAAACGAGTCAATCTAGTAATTTATCAGATTTAGCTATTTTATGATTTTCTAGAATATTATTTTTTTCTGATTCTAATTCTTCTTTTAAATCTTTTGATGAAATATTTAATTTTCATCTCACTATTGGTCATGTTAATTCTAATATATTAGAATTATTTTTTTCACAAAATAGATGTAATAAAGAAGAGTTCACATATCATTCTTCATCTTTGATCGCACCTCTGTATTTCATTGGAGATTGATAAGCAAAATAATCTGGTGAATATTTATTGCTTAATTCAGAAAATATTTCTAATATTTCAGAATATTTTTTTCATTTAAGTTCATTTAGTAATGGGATTTTATTTTTATCTCAAAGAGAAATATTTTCTCAATTAATATTTACTTCTAGTACATGTATTAATTCTGATTCAAATCTGAATAATATTATTTTCATTTTTATTTATTTATTTATTTATTTATTTATTTATTTATTTATTTATTTATTTATTTATTTATTTATTTATTTTTCAAAATAAACTCTTTTCTTTCTATCAAATTGTGGATTAGATATTGCCAATAAAGTTAATCCTTTTAAATGTTTATATGCTGTTCATTTAGGATAAAATATTAAATCTCATTTTTTACACTATATTCTTTTCATTCTATTACACATTTTTCATTCTCAATCTAGTACATAATATGCTACATCACTTTCAGTGTCATAGCCTAATTTGATATCATCTCAAGTTTTTCTAACCTTAGCTATATTAAAGCTTTCACAATCAAATATTGGAGTATTTTCTATATTCATAATAATTATTCTTATAATTTAAAACAAGTATAATATTTCTTAAATACCTAATTCTTCAGAAATTTCGTCCATACAATTATCTATCTTTCCAATATTATTTTTATTAGAATATATATATAAATTTATAGAATATTGATCTTCCTTTAAAATACTTAAAATGGTATGATTTTCTTCATGAACCAGTAAAACTTTTTCAAAAACATCATTAATTTTCATATTAGTGATTTTTTCTTTTAAATCAGAAACAACATCAATATTAAGATTAAATATACGATTAAATATTCTATCAAAATATATATTTAAATTTTCTAAATCTATGTTTATTGAAGATTCCTGTAAATCTTGTGTTTTGATAATTTCTTCTATAAAATTTTTATCAAAATCATTTATTCATTTTGTTCATTTAAAAAATCAACAATAAAATGTCAGTCAAATTACTCATAAAATTGGTAAGAAACAATATAATATATTCCATCAACTTTTATTTAAATCATGTAACCTTTTGATATATGAAAATAAGATTATAATAAAAAAATCAGTTACTCATATTGTAGCTATTATTTTACTAAATATATTTCAATCTCATAAAGGTAAAGCAAACATTAGTGATAATAAAAATATACCTAAAAAAAATCATATAGGATATAACCAAAATTCTTTTCGATTAAATCTTCATGTAACACTATTTCATTCAATGATATAATTTTTTATACTATTTAGAAGATTATTCATAAACCTATAACTTAAAAAATAATTATATATCACTTTTTTATACAATATTCTATTGATTTTTCTATTATAGTAAATAAAATCATTAAAACTTTTTAAATAAAATTCATGCAAAACTTAGAAAATATTCTATCGAAATACTTTTGACCAGAAGATCCAATTATAGTTGGGTGTTCAACAGGTCCTGACTCTATGTACTTAGTATATAAAATACTAGAAACAAAATATGCAAAAAACCTTGTTGCATGTTACTTTAATCATAAATTTAGACCTGAGGCTGATCAGGAAGAAATATGGTTAGAAAAACTATGAGAAGAAAAATGATTCAAAGTAGAAATAGCTGATGCAGATATTAGAGCAATCAGAGATAGACTCTACCCTAGTAAATGATTAGAAGAGTTAGCAAGAGAGAAAAGATATGCATTTTTCTGAGCAATATGTGAAATATATGAAACTAAGAAAATATTAACTGCACATCACTTAGATGATAGAATAGAAACATTTTTCTTTAATCTAGCAAGAGGTACAAAACTTACAGGTCTTATTAATATGACAGAAGAATCTGGTTGAATTATTCGTCCATTATTATGACTTACTAAATTAGAAATAATCAGCTATTTAAAAGAGAATAAGTTAGAATATAAAATTGATGAAACAAATTTTGATACAGAAATAACAAGAAATAAACTCAGGCATGATATAATTCCTCAGTTTGAAAAAGTAAATTCAAATTATAAAAAAAATATAGCAAATACCATGCAATATTTCGAAGAAGTGAAAGAGCATTTTCAAATTGAAGTTGATAAATTTCTAGAAGAACAAGGAATTAAAATATTTAATTCAGAAAAATATAGGATAAATACTCTAGATATATATTGATATTTTTATATAACTGATTTTAATAATTTATCACAGTTATTACAAAAAGAAATAATAAGACATACATTCTATATTTCAAATAATAAATCAACTATCTGACTCTCAGAATGAAATATTAATGAAGTAATTAAATTTATTAATGGTAAAAATAATAAAACAATCAAAGAAATACATGAATTAAAAATGAGAAAAGAAAACGAAATTATAATATTTTAATAATAAATAATGACTGTTTATAAAAGGTATCTATTACCTGAATCTGAAATTACGTGTACAGATAAGTCTATTATTAAATTACAGAAACATACAGAAACTATACAATGACTGTTATTACAATATGGAATAAATGTAGAAAAAGTATTATGAACAACTGATAATATGACTGCATACAATGAATCATTCAAATGAAATATAGTATTTCAATGTATAATTAATACAAAAAATAAATCTACAAAAATTTTAACAATAAATTCTCAAGAACTTAAAAATTTAGCAATGAAAGATATGCTTAAATAATAATAAATTAAAAAAACATGACTACAGATGCATTTTTCACAATGAGTGAATGAGAAGTAATAATATTTGAATGATTAACTCTTTCTCTTAAATCACTAGAACGTAAAGTTATACCGGCAGATCCAATAGATGATTCTATCCCCGAATGAGAATGATTATTTATATTATTTGAAATGAATATAGATAGTAAAAAGAAATCTACTAAGTTTTCTATTTTGTCAGCACCATATGAATCTATCATGGAGCAAACTTGGAAAAATTATAGAATTGTGATTAAAAAAGTTAAAGATAATACATTAAAAATGAAAATTATTTATAATGAGGTATAAAAAAACATTTAAAATAGCTGTTTTTTTATTATTTATATCAATGGTTCTGCAAAATCTGTTAGTTTTTCAACTACATCTTTTTGTTCTTCTTCTATTACTTTTTTTGCCTCGAGAAGGCTTCTTGTATATTTTTTTCTAGAAATATTATAAAGTTCTTCTATTTTATTCTCTTTAAAGATTCTACATTTTGAATTAAAATTGAAAGTGAAGATCTTGCATGAACTTTTCATTTTCTATTTGATAATATAGAAATTAAGAAGTAAGAAATTGATGTGTTAAAAAATCAAGTCTACTATAAGACTTGATTTTTAATTTTAACTATTATTTCTTCATCATAATTTTTCTTTTTAAATAATTCATCATAATATTTATCTGATAATGTTTGAATAAGATTCATTTTAGTTACTGGTCAGAAATTCCCTGCTCATAGATCAGTATTTCTTGAAATTATATTATTACTTAATTGATATTCAATGATTGCATTTTTGGTAATATTTCCATAAATAGCAGTATCTTTATTATCAAAATAACCCAAGTCTTTTAATAATATTTGTAATTCCCTAACTTTGGGAGAGATATTTCATTCAGCTAAACTCCCTAAATCTAATATTTTTTTCTCTGCTTTTTGTAAAGCTTCATTTTGTAACTCTGCTAATTCTAATTTAATATTTTCAATCTTTATTAGATATTCTTTATATTTTGTATAATCTAAATTTAACATTTCTCTTGTTTTAGGTCAATAATATCAAGATCATAAAGTATCAATAGATTTTATAATATTATTATCTAATTGATAATTTAATATAGTATTTTGAATAGATTTATAATCTCAATCTATTTCTCAATTATATAATTCTAATTTAGTTAAAATATTTTGAAGTTCTATTATTTCAGATTTACCTTTAATACTTTTAGTAAATATTATTTCTTTGTCTCAATTAATTACAACATTATCATCACTATTCGAGTTTATATTAAATTCTAATTCTCAAATTTGATACTGTTTTAAAAATTCAGTCCTTGTTTTTTTTCACCAGTATCCAGCACCTTGAATATATCATTTATTTAATATATTGTGCTTTATTTGAAAGTCATATACAAAACTAATTAAGTCATTACTGTAATTATCATTAATTTCTCACTTATATACTCAGATTCATGAAAGAAACTTTTTTAAAGATTTAATATCTTGAGTAGATGACTTTTTTCAAATAGATTTATAGAAAATATCCTCTATAGTTGATAAATTATTAGTTACCCATTTAGGAGAAGCTAGATCTGTATAATTAAGAGTTGTTTGTGTATTAGATGAGACAATTGTTCATTTTACAGTTCTTTTTCACCAGTTTAAAGCTCTTCTAAGTCATTCATCTCAGTGTCACATCCAAACATCTATTCTATCATAAGAGTATCCTCTGTTTCATGCATTTACAATTGCACCTCAACGATCTTCAACTGATCCAACTCAAAGACCTTCTAGCTTGATTTTAGTACCAAATTTGTAGTTTTTTGGTGCAGCCAACATCCCTGAGAATACTTTTTTACCACTAGCTCAAGCAATTCATTTTCCATTTAAACGAATTTCATCTTTATAATTACCTTTTAGATAGTTTTTTTGATTCGGTAAAGGAGAATAATATGCAGTCACAACAAAATAACCTTCACTAGAATTAGCGAAAAGTCTTTCAGGCAATAGAGTAAATACTATTCAGAAGATAAGAATAAGTGAAAATATATTTTTCATAGAAGTAATATTATTTATTATTTCTATTATTATATCATATATAAAAGTCTTCAATCAAATTGATTGAAGACTTTTATTAAATTTTAAGTTGACGTTTATTAATTATAACTTTAAATTATAAAATGATTTTTAAGTATTTTAATTGTTTAATCTGATTTTTATTTTTTGATTTTTTAATGATATTATCTAACTTTCTTTGTAATTCAGTCTTTTGATTAGTTATTTTTATTTTATTTCAGTTAGATTTTTTATCTATATATGAGACTATTTTATTTCTAACTCTGATAAGTGTAAATTTTTCCTTTCTTGTTAATCATGCAAATTCTTCATAATTATCTACTATAGGTTCATGAAAGATTGAATCATTAACTTTATATTCTGATTGTAATACTGTTATTGTTTTTTTTCAAAAGTAACCTGCTTGCTCATTATTTTTAGATGTAACTATTTTATGTTTTAATTGAAAATCTATTAAATCTTTTTTTATTGAAATATATTTTCAATCTATCCCTCAATCGTACAGATTTAATTCTGAAAATAGAGTTTGAAGTTTTTTAATATCTATACTATTACTTTCTGGTGTTACATATAAACGTAAACTGCTTGATACAACAGAATCATTAAATTGTACATTAACATTTACATCATTACTTACTATTTTTCATTTTATTTTTCTTGCTCACCATTTTTCAGCTCTGGTTCTTCACTCATCACCATGTCACATCCAAATATCTATTCTATCATGTTCAAATTTTCTTTCACCAGCATTGACTATAGCTGCACCTCTATCTTGTATAGATCAAATTCATATTCAATCTAATTCTATTTTTGTACCAAATTCATAATTTCTTGGTCAAGCTAACATTCATGGAAATACTTTTTTTCAAGAAGCTCAATGTGTTCATTTTCATTGCATTTTTATAGCTTCTGAATACGTTCTATATCTTTTTAATTTCGAACTATACGAATATCTCATTTGATTTGGTACAGCAGAATAATATGCAGTAACAAGAAAATACCTTTCTCATTCAGCTGGTTTATCTTGTTCTATTATATATTTATATTGATCAAATTTTGTTGGATAATCATTCTGTATTGCTGTAAGAGTTTGTTTTCAAAAGTATCCAGCACCCCAATCTGAGTTATTTTTTATAAGTCCTGCTTTTTTTTGATAAGCTAAAAGTGATGGTAATACTGTATTGTATTGACCATCTATTTCTCCTTTATATAGATTTAGTTTTTGTAAAAAGTTTTGAAGTTTTACTATTTTTGCATTACTTGATTCTGCAATAATTTTTGTTTCCAATCCTGAAAAATTAGCTGCATTAGCTTCAATTATTCATACGAAAAACATTGATATAAAAAATGTGATAAACGCAAGTATTATGCGCTGAAAAGTGTCCATAATTTTTGATAAAATTAAAATAAGCGCACTTATTATAAGATTTTTTCAGAAAAATCAAGTACACTTATTTTAAGATCATTATTTTAATTTTTTTTTATATTATTCTCATGCTCAAACTACAACTTTAGCATGTCTTAATACTTTATCTCAAAGATTATACCCTTTTTCAAATTCATCAAAAATTATTCATTCTTTTTGACCAGGAACTGTAGTCATCACATCATGTCTATCTGGATTTACTTCTTCTCATTTTGAATTAAATGGTTTTACTCCCATTTTATCTAAATCAGTTAACAATTTAGTTTGCATAGAGATAATACCTTCATATAGTGCTCCTATTTTCATTTCTTCAGGAGTATTAATAATCATTCTTTCTAAATCATCAATTCTAGGAAGGACTTTTTTTAATATATCTGATTTTAAGAAAAATATCATATCTTCTTTATCTCTCTGTGTTCTTTGTTGAAAATTCACAAAGTCTGCCTGAGATCTAGCGAGAGTATCTTTTAATTTATCTATTTCACTTATACCTCCTGTTTGAGCTTCTTCTAATTTTACTTCATCAATTTCACCTTCTTCATTTTCAATTTCATTTATTTCTTCTTGCATTTCTTCTACTAAATCTTGTTCTTCAATATTATCTTTTTCGTCTTTTGTCATTTTTTTTATTTAAACATATATATTTTTTGTTAAAAATATTATATAAATATTTGATAATTTTCAAGTATTTTTTTTAATACATAATTAAAATCAAGGTGAAACTTTACTTTTCATTCATAGAGAATAAAATACATACAATTATCAATTCACTAAATAAATATGAAAATAATTTCATGGAATGTTAATGGTATTAGAGCTGTTGCAAAGAAGGGTCTTAAAGAATTTATATCAAATGAAAATCCAGATATACTTTGTATACAAGAAACAAAAGCATTTGAAGAACAATTTCTGAAAGAAGTTTGAGAAATAGAATGATATAATTACGTTTGGCATACTGGTGAAAGAGCTGGTTACGCTTGAACTGCAATTTTTTATAAAGATCATTTAAATATTATCGATACAAAAAATCATTTCTGAGAAATAGAACATTTTCATGAACACGGTAGAATTACAGAATTAGATTTTGGTGACTTTATACTACTCAATGGTTATTATCCAAATGGTGGCACAAGAGCAGATGGTACTGAAATGGTTACATATAAACTTGATTTTTATGATCACATTATTGCATATTCAAATCTATTAGTAGAAGAAGGTAGAAATGTAATATTAACATGAGATTTAAATATTGTTCATACTGAAATTGATATTGCTAGACCAAAACAAAATCAAAATTCTATCGGGTTCCTACCAATTGAAAGAGCAAAGGTTTCTGAATTATTAGAAAATGGTTATGTAGATATGTTCAGACATTTATATCCTGAACAAATTGATACTTATTCTTGGTGGAGTTACAGATGATGAGCAAGAACTAATAATGTTTGATGGAGAATAGATTATTTCGTAGTAAACAAAGATTTCGTAAATGAAGTTGAAGATATAAAATATATGACAGATGTACTTTGATCAGATCATTGCCCTGTTATGTTAACATTAAAAATGAAATAAAATAAAAAAGGTTAATTTAGAAATAAATTAATCTTTTTTATTTTTATTAAAATATTCATATAATAAAATATAAATATTTTCAAACTATTCTACTATGAATCATTTTGACTTTACATTCTTTGAAAAATACACTCCAGAGTGACAAAAAATGCAACATATAGTTCATCAACACTGGATAAAGATTTTAGGTAAAATTTTCTTATTACTCTTTTTATGAGTTCTAATTCCTGTATTTATTTACTATTTTTCTTTTCGTATAAAAAATTTAATACCATTCTATGTTTTAGAAGTATATTTATTCATGATTTATATAAAAATAATTTATGATATATTCGATTGGTATAATGATGTATGGATAATAACAAATGAATGAGTTATTGATCTAGATCGGTCAATTTTTAGGACTAAAATGTCTACGATTTGATTTGATAATATCGAATGAATGGAAGTTGAACAAGACTGAATAGTTGATAAAGTTCTTAAAAAATGAAACCTTATAATCCATAAAATATGAGATGATTCATTTGTTTTAGAAGATTGCATAAAACCATTTGATGCACTCAATGAAGTTGAACATATAAAAAACTATGAACCAATAGAGGAACACTGAGGTGATCGTTTTGATTTAATAATGGATTCACTAGGATGAGTAGTTGAAAATTACCTTCAAAATAATCATCCAATTGATAATGAAGAAATCCGTAAAAAAGAAAACGTTCATAAGTATGAACGTTCTGAAAATTCAATAGATTTAAGGTAATAAAAAAAGGCTTATAGCCTTAGTTATTATAGTTAAGATATACGTTATATATAATCCATACGTTTATCTACAACACCTTCTTGCATTATCTTACCTGCAATATTCCTTAAAATAACTGATTTATTAGTTTCAGCTAATTTAGCAGAATTTGCTCTTGATAATTCTAGGCTTCTTAAAAACCATTTTATTTTTATTTCTATTTTTTTTAAAACTGATTTTTTCACGTACTATTCCTTATTTTTCAATTTAAGCACAGATTAATTCTAATGAAATATTAAAAATGTCAAGATTAGAACTTAAAAATATTCCAAAAGCTCCTGGGATTTACAAATATTTTGATAAAAAATGAAACATCATTTATATCGGAAAGAGTGTAAATCTATTTTCTCGTGTACATAGTTATTTTAATGGAAAATCAAAACTAAATTTTGCAAAGAAAAAAATGGTAGAGCAGATAGTTAAAATAGAAACTATTGTAGTAGAAAATGAAACTGAGAGTCTGATTCTTGAAACAAATCTAATTAAAGAATATAAACCAAAATATAATATTCTTATGAAAGACGATAAGAATTACATGTACATAAAAATCACAAACGAACACTTCCCTAAAATCATGAAAACACGTCAGTCTCCTAGTAATATGTCAGTCGTTCGTTGAAGAAAAAATGGTACTTATTTCGGTCCGTATATTTCAACTACTCACGTAAATAATATTCTCAAAGTTATAAAACAACACTTTGGTTATTGATGTTATGAAGTACATTTTTTTAAAGAATGATCATGATATAATCTCGATAAATATTTATTTAAAAATAATATCAAGCAAGTAAATACCCAACATTCTGAAAATCAAAAACATCAAGAATATCTCGATCAAATGGAACAAATAAAAAAATTCCTCAGATGAGATTACAAAAAAATAATCGAGTGATTTGAAATAAAAATGCAAAAATTTGCTCAACAACTTAAATTTGAAGATGCATGAAAAATTAAATGATTAATTGAATCACTCCAAAGTCTAGATATTTCTCAAAATATTCGTGATAGAGTTACATGAAGTTATGATGTTATTCATTATATTGATAAATTTGATCATATTTATATTGGTCTAATTGAAATACGTGAAGGAAAGATTTTGTGATACCAGACATTTGAAATAAAAAATAAATTAGAAGAAGATAAACTAGAAATAGTTAAAAATTTTGTTGAAACGAAGTTTAGTGAATATTTAGAAAATAATGATAAAATAGATTTTATTCTTCCCTTTGAAATAAAAGATATTTTTTCTGAAATAAATATAGAATATCCTCAAATATGACCAAAAAAAGATATTCTTCAAATGTCATATAAAAATGTATATGAACACGCATACAAAAAACACTTGGATTCACTTTCAACAAAAGGTTTTACTAAAAACACTATGCAAAATCTAATAAAAACACTTTGATACAAAGAATTTCATAAAAGTTTGATATTTGAATGTAATGATATTTCTCATCTATCATGAACTCATACAGTAGCTAGTAGAAGTATTATAGAAAACTGAAAATCTAATACATCAAAATATAAAAAGTTTAATATAAAAACACTAGAGGAAGCTAAAATTGATGATTTTTGATCTATGAAAGAAGTTATGATTCGTAGAATTAAAGAAATAGAAAAAACGTGAGAAATACCTGATTTAATAATAATCGATGGTTGAAAATGACAATTATGAAGTGTAGTCAGGATAGTTGAAGCAGAAATAATTAAAATACATATTAAAAATATTTCTGAAGAAAATAAAACTTATTTAGAAAACTTACAAAATTTACAGTTAGTCTGAATAGCAAAAAAAGAGGAAGAACTATTTCTTCCTTGAGAATCTGATCCTATCATATTATCACATGATAGTACCGAACTTAAACTCGTACAAAAAATTCGTGATGAAGCACATAGATTTGCTATTACCTTCAATCGTGACAAAAGGATAAAAGCGATGAAAAAAAATATCCTAGAATCCCTTCCAGGATTTTGACCAGTTACAAGAAAAAAAATATTAAATAAATATGGAAATATAGATAATATTTCATCAGAAAAAAGAGAAAATTTAGAGAAATTATTGAATAAAAATCAGATTCAAGTATTAAAAGAACATTGAATAATTGAGGATTAAAAAAAGAAAGAAAATCAGATTTTCTTTCTTTTTTTAGTCTTTAATACAGCGAACAGACATAGCATCTCTATGGTCAGAGTATTGATTCGTTAACATCCCTCAATTCATAAAAAATGGTTCTGCATGAAAGTAATATTGAGCATTTGGTGTAATTGACCAAAATTGAGCATTCATATTACGGTTATAATATTGATTATTGCTATAAGTTCTTTTTCAAGATGAAGGTAGTACCAAAGTCTGTAAAAAAGTACCTACTACATTTCATTGTAACTCTATTAATTCAGTATGAGTTGGTAAGTGATATCAATTTATACATGCTCAAATTGCATTTGCATGTGTATATAATTTACCCCAAATATTTTCAACACCAGGGGTAATGATTATATCTGCTTTACTATTACTTAACATTTCAGTTGATCATTTGATACAATTTAAATCACTAGGATTATTTCATGCGCAACCTTGAGCAATTCAATTATAATTATTAGTTCCTATATCACTATCTAATTGTCACCACTCCAAACCAATTCATAATGTACTATTACATCATGCCCAAGTTTGATTTCAAATTATTATATCTGGAATATCACAATTTTGATCTAATGTTCTCCAATCTGATGAGATTAATAATACAGAAGTATCTACTGTTACAATTTTCGTCTTCAAACTATTATTCAAAACCGTAGCTACATAATTACTTGCTGCACTTGGTGAGCTTGAATCAACAGCTAATAATTCTATTATGTCATTCTCTGTAGCTATTTCTGTTCCTAT
>Ga0233426_10002003_pt1 | contig 17730 bp, 16 predicted proteins | sample SI_118_April2016_6_FD_179875 | JGI IMG/M metagenome (GOLD analysis project Ga0233426, IMG submission 179875) | Seawater microbial communities from Saanich Inlet, British Columbia, Canada - SI_118_April2016_10_MG | ecosystem: Environmental > Aquatic > Marine > Inlet | place: Canada: British...
TGCAATACAAACATTTAATTGTTAAAAAGAGTGCTTTTTTTTAGGTCTCAGTTGTTTAAGAGGTTTATCTTTGCACTTGTATTAATCAAAATTAAAAAAAATGAAAAAGAATTTACAAAACGCATTAGTCTTAGCAATGGGATTAATGACAACAGTATCTTTTGCTCAAGACTGGAATGCAGATTCTAGAACGAGAATTGATATGAGTGGAGGGGTAGACAATGCTAAAACAGACAAAATGTCTACTTCACAAAGAGCAACTTTAGGATACACTTATGGTGGATCTGACTGGGGCATTCATGCTTCTACTAATGTTAACTATACATTAGGGACAGATGCAACTGGAGCACAAAATGCTGCTAACATTAGTGTTTATGAAGCTTACGCTTCTACTGACTTAATGGGTTACGCTAATGTAACTGTAGGTCGTCAAGCATTAGATTATGGATCAGGAGCGATTATGTCTTCTAACCAATGGGGTGCTGACAGAAAAACTTGGGATGGGTTCACTTTTGGACTTAATCTTGATATGGCTGATGTAACTTTTGGTTACGCTTCTTCAGCTGATTCTATTGCTGATTTAGATGGTAAATCACAAATGTGGTTAAATGCTGCTAAAGGTGAAGGTGACTGGAATGCAAATTTACTTTACGTATCTACTACAGTTGGAGCTGCTGATGCAATGACTGCAATGGGTCTTGACTTATCTTATGCTATGATGGGTGGTGACTTAAACTTAAACGTTTCTTACAACACTGCTACTGGATACAGTGCTGAAGACATGGATATGACTATGATAGGAGCAACTTATAACGTTAATGAGTCTATGTCAATTTCTGGAAGTCAAACAACTTACGGAGAAAACGGATTTAATGTAGGAAGTGCTGGTATGCAAGGTTATAATGCAAGTGGTAGCTTAGGTTACTTAGGAGCTAATGATGTAAACATGGCAATTGGAGGTGCATATGCAATGGGTGACTTCACTTTAGGAGCAACTATGAACATGATTACAAATGAAGGAGATGGTGTAACTGTAATAGAAGATAGAGATGTTATGGATATTTCTGTAGGATACACTATGAGCGCAAACGCTAACTTATCTTTAAGTATGGCAACTGATACTCAAGGTGAAGCTGAAACTAATTACATGTGGGTTACTTTAAACATAATGCCGTAATTACCTTCTGGTAAAAAATATTTAAAGGGCTGCTTTTTGCAGCCCTTTTTTTATGCACTAAATCTAGCAATTAACAAATTTATGTGCATAAGTGTAAATAACAATTTGTAGGTAGTAAAAATACCTTTGCTATCTTGCAGCCATTATTAATCATTTAAAAAAATAAAAAAAATGAAAAAATTATTATTAACCGCAGTTGTTGCACTCTCAACTTTAGTAGCATCTGCTCAATTCATGGTCGTAACCACTTATGATGGAGACCTAGAAGAAAATGCAGATAAAATTACTGCAAACATGGGTGTTGGATACATGGTAAATGATGCCTTTACTGTTGGGCTAGCAAAGAATGGTCTTGCTGCAGAGGGGGAAGATGACACCTATAACATATGGGCTCGTTACAATATTGCTCAGGTAGAAGGTGCATATGCTTCTTTGCAAATGCCAACTGAAGATGGTAGTGAAAACATGAGTATCGGCTTAGGTTTTGCTTTTAACGTATGGAATGAATTGTATATTGAGCCAAACTACACTATGCCTACAAGTGAAGATGATGAAGGTAACAGAGAAGGATCATTTAATTTCGGGATTTCTTACAGATTCTAAGAGATTAAATTCTTAAATAATAAAAAAGCCAGCTAATAGCTGGCTTTTTTATTTATTAGATTCAAGATCAATACTATATCAAACCTTTTGCTTTTTCTAAAGCAGCTGATATGCCGCTTGGCTTGGCACCCCCTGCCGTAGCAAAGAAAGGCTGTCCTCCACCTCCTCCATTTATTTCCTTTGCAATTTCCCTTATCATTGCTCCTGCATTCATACCGTTAGCTACTAAATCATCCGTTAGCATAACAGTTAACAAAGCTTTTTCGTCAACTTTAGCAGCCAATACCATTGCCAGGTTTTCTTCTTTTCTAAGAGAAAATGAAACATTCTTCATGTCCTCAGCCTCCATTTCAACTTCTTGTGAAATAAAACGGATTCCGTTTACCTCAACTGCTGAGTTCAACAAATCATCTTTTACATTAGCTGCATTGGCTTTTTTAAGAGTAGTGATTTGTTTTTCTAAGGTTTTATTAGTTGTGATTAACTGCTCTACTCCTTTCTTTAAATCTTTATTCTTAACTAATGCACCAATTTTATTTAGAAGTGCTTCTTTATCATTAAGATAATTTAAGGCATTAGCACCTGTAGTCGCTTCTATTCTTCTAATTCCTGATGAAGTAGATCCTTCTGAAAGAATTTTAAAAAGCCCTATTTCTCCAGTAGCATTTACATGCGTTCCACCACACAATTCTTTTGAAGTATTAAATTGAATCATACGCACTACATCATCATATTTTTCTCCAAATAACATAATAGCCCCCAAATCCTCAGCTTTTTTAAGTGGCAGATTATTATGTTCATTCAGAGCAATATTTGCTAAAATTTTAGCATTTACATCTGCTTCTATCTTTTTTAAATCAGCTTTTTCAATTTTTGAAAAATGAGTGAAATCAAAACGCAAATAACTCGAATTTACTAAAGACCCTTTTTGAGCCACATGCTCTCCTAAAATAGTTCGCAAACTTTCGTGCAATAAATGAGTTGCAGTATGATTTCTTGCAGATGCTTTTCTATCAATTGCATTTACTTTTGCAGAAAATTTTGCATTAACATCAGTTGGCAATTCATCAGAAAAATGAACAATTAACTTGTTTTCCTTCTTAGTATCAACAATATTTATTGATTCGCTTGGAGAAGAAATTGTTCCAGTATCACCAACTTGCCCACCACCTTCAGGGTAAAATGGTGTTAAATTAAACACCAACTGATATTGTTTCCCAGCTTTTGAAGTTACTTCTCTGTATCTTGTAATCTTAACTTCAGTTTCTAAATTTTTATAGCCAACAAATTCTTCTTTTTCATCTTCTATCAAAACAGTCCAATCGCCTTTTTCAATTTTACCCGCTTGTTTTGACCTGTCTTTTTGCTCTTTCATAGCTACATCAAATTCAGCTTGATTGAAAGATAAGTTTTGCTCACTTAATATAAGAGCTGTTAAATCAGCAGGAAAACCATAAGTATCATAAAGTTCAAAAACTTGCTTACCTGATATCTCTCCTTTTGCATTTTTAGTGATTTGCTCTATCCTTTTTAAGCCATCTTCAAGAGTTCGTAAGAACGATTCTTCTTCCTCTTTTACTACTTTTTGTATCAAGTCTTTTTGAGCTTTTAATTCCTCAAACTGCTCTCCCATTTGATCAGAAAGTACAGCAACCAATTCATGCATAAATGAAGTTTTAAGGTTTAAGAAAGTATAAGCATACCTAACTGCTCTTCTTAAAATCCTTCTAATAACATAACCTGCCTTTACATTTGATGGTAATTGTCCGTCAGCAATTGAAAATGAAATTGCTCTTATATGATCTGCAATAACTCGCATTGCAATATCTTGTTTTTCATTTTCTCCATATTTCAGCCCTGCTTTTTTAGCAATAGCTTGAATTATTGGCTGAAAAATATCAGTATCATAATTTGACTTTACTCCTTGCATTATCATAGCAAGCCTTTCAAAGCCCATTCCAGTATCAACATGGGAGTTTGGTAAAGGCTTTAAATTTCCATCAGAAAATCTATTGTATTGCATAAATACCAAATTCCAGATTTCAATAACTTGAGGATGGTCTTCATTTACTAAATCGGCACCACTAACTTTTACTCTTTCTTCATCAGTTCTATTGTCAAAATGGATTTCAGAACAAGGTCCACATGGTCCTGTCTCCCCCATTTCCCAAAAGTTGTCCTTTTTATTTCCATTTAAAATTCTGTCTTCAGGAAGGTGGTTTTTCCACATATTAAATGCTTCATTATCTTTCTCCAATTTATCCTCTTGAGCACCCTCAAAAACGGTAACATATATCCTGTTCTTATCCAGTTTACATACTTCAATCAAAAATTCCCAAGCCCAATTTATTGCATCTTCCTTAAAATAATCCCCAAAACTCCAACTCCCCAACATTTCAAACATGGTATGATGGTAAGTATCATGCCCTACTTCCTCCAAATCATTATGCTTACCCGAAACTCTTAAACATTTTTGAGAATTTGCTACTCTTAAATCTTTAGGATCAGAATCTCCTAAAAAGATATCTTTAAATTGATTCATCCCTGCATTTGTAAACATTAATGTAGGGTCGTTTTTAACAACCATAGGGGCAGATGAAACAATTTTATGTTGTTTTGATTTAAAGAAATCTAAGTATAGCGCTCTAAGTATATTGGCTTTCATTTTCTGTTGTTAATTTTAAAATTCACAATAAGTTGTTATAAATCAGCAGTATTTCATGCTTTATCTAATGCAAAATAAGTAAATTTGCGCAATAATTTTAAGATGGCTAAGGTAAAATATTATTACGATACTAAGACACTAAGTTACAAACGCATTGAACTTAGTGGTTTAAATAAGTTAAAACGAATGTTTTACCTACTGATGGGGAGTGCATTTTTAGGACTTGTAATGGTTTTGGTTTTCTTTCAATTTTTTGATAGCCCCAAAGAAAAAACTCTTAATAGAGAGATTACACAACTTACCACTCAATATGATTTAGTACAAGATAAGTTGTCACAAGTTGAGCTTGTTCTTGATGATATTCAAAAGCGTGATGACAATATTTACAGAGTAATTTTTGAAGCAGATCCAATTCCATCTTCAATCAGAAAAGCTGGATATGGTGGCGTAAATAGGTATCAAGAATTATATGGATTTAAAAATACTGAACTAGTAGTTGAAACTAGCAAGAAACTTGATCAGATCACTAAACAACTTTATATTCAATCAAAATCATTTGATGATATAATTGAGTTAGCACAAAACAAAGCTGATATGCTTGCTGCTATTCCTGCCATACAACCAGTTTCTAATAAAGATTTAAGCCGAATGGCAAGTGGGTACGGGTACAGAATTCATCCTATTTATAAAACCAGAAAAATGCATGCTGGCATGGACTTCTCTGCAAAAAGTGGAACGCCAATTTATGCTACAGGGGATGGTAAAATACATAAAGTAAGAAGAAGTAGAAGAGGTTATGGTAATCATGTAGTTATTGACCATGGATATGGTTACAAAACGCTTTACGCTCACATGACAAAATACATTGTAAAAAAAGGGCAAAAAGTTAAAAGAGGTGATGTTATTGGATATGTTGGAAGCACAGGAACTTCAGTTGCTCCTCACCTTCATTATGAAGTTCATAAAGATGGTAGAAAAATAAATCCTGTGAACTTCTACTACAATGATTTAAACCCTGAAGAGTATGAAAAGATGTTAGAAATTTCTTCTCAAAATAATCAATCATTTGACTAATGGATTTTAATAATTTACCAAAAGAAAAACTATTTTACAAGATAGGTGAAGTTGCTAAAATGTTTGAAATGAATATTTCTGCTATCCGATTTTGGGAGAAAGAATTTGATATTTTAACACCAAAAAAGAATAAAAAAGGAAACAGATTATTTACTCCAAAGGACATAAAAAACCTTCAAATTATTTATCATTTAATAAAAGAAAGAGGATTTACTTTGGAAGGTGCTAAAATGAAACTTAAAGAAAATAAAGAAGATACAATTGATAATATTGAAATTGTAAATCACCTAAAAGATATCAGAGGATTTTTAGTAAACTTGAGAGAACAACTCTAGTAATACTTCTTATCAATCAGATAGTTCTGAACATAATCCTTTACTCCATCTTCTAAATTAGTAAAGGATTTTTTATAACCCACATTTTTTAATTTTTGCATATCTGCCTCAGTAAAATATTGGTATTTATCTCTAATATCAATGGGAGTAGCTGTATATGAAATGTTACTTTTGATATTCATAGCAGAGAAAGTTGCCTCAACCAAAGCTTTAAAAGTTCTTGCTTTCCCACTTCCAAGATTATAAATTCCGCTTTTCTTTTTGCTCTCCATCATAAAAGTCAAAACTTCAACTACATCCTTTACATAAACAAAATCACGTAATTGTTCCCCATCTTTATATTTAGGATTATGCGATTTAAAAAGTTTCATTCCATTAGTAACTGAAATTTGATTTACAGCATGAAAAATTACTGAAGCCATTCTGCTTTTATGAAATTCATTAGGCCCATAAACATTAAAAAACTTAAAGCCTGCCCAAAATGTAGGGTATGATTTTTGTTTTAAAGCCCATTTATCAAAGTCATTTTTTGATTCCCCATAAGGGTTTAAAGGTACCAAATCATCAATAATATCATGATTATCCTCAAACCCAAACTCTCCCATTCCATAAGTAGCTGCTGAGGAAGCATACACAAAAGGTATGCTATTGTCAGCACAAATATTCCACAAATCCTTAGTATAATTCAGGTTCAACTCATTAAATATTTCAACATTAAACTCTGTAGTATCAGTTCTAGCACCAATATGATAACATTCAGAAACTGATTCAGCATTCTTCATGAACCACTCTATGAATTCTGAACGATCAATCTGTTGAGTAAACTGCTTATTATACAGATTTTTATTTTTCTCAACATTTGAAAAATCATCAACCAAAATTAAGTTTGATTTGTCTAATGAATTGAGCTTGCCAACTAAAACCGAACCAATAAAACCTGCTGCACCTGTAACGATAATCATAATGCAAAAATACATTAAAAAACTATACATTTGCCTTGATGGACGAAACACAAAAAAAGGAGATACATAAAAAACTAATGCACGAAATTGATAATACTCAAAAAAAGATAGCCGAGTATACTGAACTTTGTAAGCCCATTGCTCCTGAAAATTCAATTGGGAGGATTTCACGCATGGATGCTATCAATAATAAAAGTGTAGTTGAAGCAGCTCTTAGGGAAGCAGAAAATAAAATGCAGCAACTACAGGTTATGCAACACAAAATTAAAGATACTGATTTCGGTATGTGTAATAAATGCAAACAAAACATTCCCTTGGGGAGATTAATGATTCGTCCACATAGTAAATTTTGTGTGAATTGTGCACAATAAAATGTACTTTTGAACCTATGAAAGCATTGCAACTCATTTTTAGATATATCAAGTATTTTTTTACAGCAAAAACAAAACACAGTGCGCAAGCTCCGTTTTTATATGAGTTTATCACAATTGTTCTAAATAAAAAATCTGATGACCAAAACTGCAAAAATATTGAGCAGTTAAGAATGGATTTATGCAAATCAGAGGATACAATAAAAATTACTGATTTTGGAGCAGGAAGCCATGTCAATGATAATAAAACAAGAAAAATTAAAGATGTAGCTAAGAATTCTGCTAAGAATTCAAAATTTGGAAAACTACTTTACAGAATAACTCAGTTTTACAAACCAAAAAATATTTTAGAACTAGGAACATCACTAGGGATAAGCACGCTTTATTTAGCAAAAGCAAATAAAGAATCTCAAGTTCATACTTTTGAAGGTTGCCCTGAAACAGCAAAAGTTGCGCAACAAAATTTTAAGAAATTAGATGCTAAAAACACATCCATCACTTTAGGAGATTTTAATAACACACTAGAGAGTAAACTTGAAGAAATTAGAACTATAGATTTAGCTTTTATTGATGGAAATCATCAAGAAAAACCAACTATTGATTATTTTGAAAAGTGCTTGAAATACGCTAACAATGACACCATTTTTATATTTGATGATGTACACTGGTCAAAGGGGATGGAGAATGCTTGGAATTACATTAAGACACATCAAAAAACTACATTAACGATTGATTTATTTTTTGTTGGAGTTGTTTTTATAAAATCAGAATTAAGCAAAGAAAATTTTACCATTAAATTCTAAACCATGAAAGTTTACACTAAAAAGGGAGATAAAGGAAAAACACAATTACTTGGAGGAAGTATAGTTGACAAAGATCATGTAAAATTAGAGTGTTACGGAACAATTGATGAACTCAACTCATTCATTGGGAATATTTATGATCAAGATTTAAAAGAATTCCATAAAGAAATTTTATTAAACATTCAAAATCAACTTTTCAATTTAGGTTCTGTTATTTCATTTGACGGAAAAAAGGATAAAATTAAATTACCCAATATTACAGCCAAAAACATTGAAATGTTGGAAAAAGCAATTGATAAAATGGAGGAATCATTACCCATGTTAAAGAATTTTATTCTTCCTTCTGGGCACCCTACTACATCTAAATGCCATATTGCACGAACAGTTTGCAGGAGAGCTGAGCGCAATTTAGTTACTCTAAGTAAAACATCAGAAATTGACAACTTACATCTTCAATATTTAAACAGATTGTCAGATTATTTATTCGTTTTATCAAGAGCTGTTTTAAAAGAAAATAATGCAGAAGAAATTGAATGGCAAAAAGATTAACAATTTAACCCTCAATTCAATAAAACATATATTTTTGCAAAAGATTTAAAAAAAGAAGAAATGTATTGGACTTTAGAATTAGCATCAAAACTAGAAGATGCACCATGGCCGGCAACAAAAGATGAATTGGTTGATTTTGCAATAAGATCAGGAGCGCCAATGGAAGTAGTTGAAAATTTGCAAGAATTGGTAGAAGAAGAGGCAGGAATGCAATGGGATACTATTGAAGATATTTGGCCCGATTACCCAACAAAAGATGATTTCTTCTTTAATGAAGATGAATATTAATAAAAAAGGTCGAATTCGACCTTTTTTTATTTTGTATACTCTTGTAAAAAATTAACTTTACTCCGTTAAATTAAAAAACATAAATGGCAGGTTTATTAGGCATATTAGGTAAATTATTTGGGAACAAATACGATAAGGATGTTAAGGAAATAACTCCTTTAGTGGATAAGATTAATGAGGAGTTTTCTAAATTAAGTTCTTTATCAAATAATGAATTAAGAGAAAAAACTACTGAATTTAAAAAGCAGATTTCTGATTTTATTAGTGAAGAAAAATCTAAGATTGAAACTCTAAAAGAGAAATCAAACCTTACTGAAACTAAAACAGAAGAAAAAGAAGACCTTTATAAAGAAATTGATGCATTAGAAAAAACTGTAATTGATAAAATAGAAAAAATTCTAAATACCGTTTTACCACAAGCCTTTGCAGTTGTAAAAGAAACTGCAAAAAGATTTACAGAAAATGACAGTATTGATGTAACTGCAAGCAAAAATGACACAGAATTAGCTGCTACAAAAGATTTTGTAAGCATTAATGGAGATACTGCAACTTATCAAACAACTTGGGATGCGGCAGGGACTGAGATTAAATGGGAAATGATACATTATGATGTTCAGTTAATTGGAGGGATTGTATTGCATCAAGGAAAAATTGCTGAGATGCAAACTGGGGAAGGGAAAACTTTATCCGCAACACTTCCAATCTATTTAAATGCACTTACTGGGCTAGGAGTACATCTAGTAACTGTAAATAATTACCTAGCAAAAAGGGATGCTCTTTGGATGGGACCATTATTCCAATTTCATGGATTAAGCATTGATTGTATTGACAATCATCAGCCTAATTCTGATGAGAGAAGAAAAGCCTATTTATCTGATATTACTTACGGTACAAATAACGAATTTGGCTTTGATTATCTAAGAGATAATATGGCAAAACGCCCTGAAGATTTAGTGCAAAGAAAATTGCATTATTCTATTGTTGATGAAGTGGATTCTGTTCTTATTGATGATGCAAGAACGCCACTTATTATTTCTGGGCCTACTCCACAAGGAGATAAACACGAATTTAACGAATACAAACATAAGGTTGATCAACTTGTAAATGCACAAAGAAAATTTATTACTACAGTAATTTCTGATGCTAAAAAACTGTTAAAAGAAGGTGATTCAGAAAAAGGAGGGCTTAATCTTTTAAGAGCTTTTAGAGGATTGCCTAGAAATAAAGCGCTTATCAAGTTTTTATCAGAAGATGGAGTAAGAGCACAATTACAAAAAACTGAAAATTACTACATGCAAGACCAAAATAAGGAAATGCATCTAGTTGATGAAGAACTCTATTTTGTAATTGATGAAAAATCTAACTCTATTGAATTAACTGAAAAAGGATTAGAGTTAATGACTAGCTCTACTGAGAATAAAGACTTTTTTATTCTTCCTGATGTTGGTGGAAATATTGCTGAAATTGATAAATCAGCTCAATCCGACACTGAAAAAGCTACAGCTAAAGATGAAGTATTAAGAGATTTTGCAATAAAAAGTGAAAGGGTGCATACAATTAATCAATTACTAAAAGCATACACTCTTTTTGAAAAAGATGTTGAGTATGTAGTGATGGATAACAAAGTAAAAATTGTTGATGAGCAAACCGGCCGTATCATGGATGGTAGAAGATATTCTGATGGGCTACACCAAGCGATAGAAGCAAAAGAAAGCGTGAAAATTGAAGCTGCCACACAAACTTACGCAACAGTTACACTGCAAAACTATTTCAGAATGTATAATAAGATTGCTGGAATGACAGGTACTGCTGAAACTGAAGCGGGCGAATTCTGGGAAATCTACAAACTAGATGTAGTTGCAATTCCTACAAACAGACCAATTCAAAGAGATGATAAAGATGATTTGGTATACAAAACAAACAGGGAAAAATACAATGCTGTAATTGAAGATATTGTAACATTAACTGAGCAAGGAAGACCAATTTTAGTAGGTACCACATCAGTTGAAATATCAGAATTACTAAGCACAATTCTTAGGAGAAGAGGCATTAAGCACAATGTTCTTAATGCAAAAATGCATCAAAGAGAAGCCGATATTGTAGCTGAAGCTGGAAACAAATCAGCAGTTACAATTGCAACAAATATGGCTGGTAGGGGTACCGATATTAAACTTTCTGATGAAGTAAAAGCTGCTGGAGGATTAGCAATTATTGGTACTGAAAGACATGATTCAAGAAGGGTTGACAGGCAGCTAAGAGGTAGAGCTGGTAGGCAAGGAGATCCAGGTTCATCTCAATTCTATGTTTCTTTGGAAGATAAGTTGATGCGACTTTTCGGATCAGAAAGAATTGCAAAATTAATGGATAGAATGGGACTTGAAGAAGGTGAGGTTATTCAGCATTCTATGGTAAGTAAATCCATTGAAAGAGCGCAAAAGAAAGTTGAAGAAAATAACTTTGGAACAAGAAAAAGATTGTTGGAGTATGATGATGTAATGAATCAACAAAGAGAGGTAATCTACAAGAAAAGAAGGCATGCTTTGCATGGAGATAGACTCTCGCTTGATGTTTCGAATATGATTTATGATACTTGTGAAAGTATAGTTGAAGAACTACATGAGGCAAAAGATTATGATACTTTCAAGTTAGATTTAATTAGACTATTAGCAACTGAAAGTCCAATTAATGACACAGAATTTGCTGATTTATCATCACAAGAGATTATAGAAAAAGTATATGAAAGTTGTTACAGTTCATATCAAAATAAATCTACTTCAATTGCAAGGCAAGCTTACCCAGTAATTAAAGATGTATACGAAAATCAGTCGGCAACTTATGAGAACATAGTTATTCCGTTTACTGATGGATTAAAAACTTTGCAAGTAGTAACTAACCTGAAAGAAGCACATGAATCAGAAGGGGGGAATATTGCTGAAGCAATTGAAAAAAGTGTAACGCTTGCTATAATTGATGATATTTGGAAAGAGCATTTGCGTGAAATGGATGACTTGAAACAAGCTGTACAAACAGCAAGTTATGAGCAGAAAGATCCTCTTTTAATTTACAAATTTGAATCCTTCAATTTATTTAAAGCATTGATTGACAAAGTAAATAAAGATATTGTTTCTTTCTTAATTAAGGCAGGTTTACCTACACAATCATCTGTACAAGAAGATAAGCATAGGGTCGAAAACCACCAAACTAGCCGACCAGAAAATACAGGAAATACACCACAGCAAGCAGGGAAACCTAAACCAAAAGCGCAACCTGTACGAGCAGAAGAAAAGGTAGAGCGTAATGCACCTTGCCCTTGTGGAAGTGGGAAAAAATTCAAGAAATGTCATGGGAGGTAATAGATGAAAAGCATAAAATACACGCTTAAATATCTATTTTATTTCATCTTACTAATAAATATAAGCGCCTGTAAAACTTACACGCTTTTTCCTGAAAAGGAAGACTCTCCACAGCATGATTTTGATATTAATTTATCAGGAAATTCCCCCAACTATTCCGAAATAAAATATTGGGTAGAGCATCCTGAAAAAGAAATGAATTACACCAGTCTTCCTAAAAATTATACGGATACTTCATTCAAATCTAATCCTGAAATAGATGTGTTTTTTGTACATCCTACGCTTTATTTTAAAGGAGAAAAATGGAATGCGGATATTGATGATAAACAGCTAAATAAGGAAATTGGCAATTCTGCTATTAAAAATCAGGCCAGTGTTTTTTTAGGAATTGCAAACATTTATGCGCCACATTATAGGCAAATGCACATTCAATCGTATTACGATTTAGAAAATGGATTACAGGCCTTTGAGGTTGCCTATTTAGATGTGAAAAATGCATTTATGTATTATTGGGTAAATAACAATAACGGAAATAAATTTATCATTGCCAGTCACAGCCAAGGCACTAATCATACAGAAAGATTATTGAAAGAAATAATTCTTGAAAATGACAGTATGAGAAATAGACTACTTATTAGTTACCTGCCAGGAATGCCAATCAAACAGTTCCATAAAGACTTACCCGCTTGCAGCTCGCCTAATCAATTGAATTGCTTTCTTTCTTGGCGAACATTAGCAGAAGGATATTTCCCAAAAGACTGGGAAGTTTCTGACAGTATTTCAAGTGTAAATCCTATCAGTTGGGAAACAGACAGCTTGGTGTCTGAAAATGAAAATCACCTAGGAATTCTTTTCCAAAACCATAAAATCCATTATCCAAAATCGATAGCGGCATACAATCATAATGGAGTGGTTTGGATAAAACCCATAAAAATTCCTTTTGCCCGTTTTTACCGCATGAAAAATTATCATATTGCTGATTATAATTTATATTGGATAAACATTAGAAACAACCTAAGATACCGATTAGAAGAAAATGGACACAACTAATAAAAAAAGATGCAATTGGCCGAAAGATGATGCGCTCTATATTGAGTATCATGACAAAGAATGGGGCGTACCCGTTTATGAAGATGCCAAGATATTTGAGTTTCTACTCTTAGAAACCTTTCAAGCGGGACTTAGTTGGATAACCATCCTTAGAAGAAGAGAAAACTTTCGTGCTGCTTTTGATAATTTTGACTATAAAAAAATTGCTAATTACTCTGATGAAAAATTAGTGGAACTGAAACTTGATACTGGAATTATAAGAAATACCTTAAAGATAAAAGCAGCCAAAACCAATGCTATAGCTTTTATGGAAGTGCAAAAAGAGTTTGGAACTTTTAGTAAATACATTTGGGATTTTGTAGATGGGAAACCCATACAAAATAAGTTTACGAGCTTGAGTGAAATACCTGCCAACACTCCTTTATCTGATAAAATATCTGAAGACTTAAAAGGTAGAGGGTTTAAGTTTGTAGGCTCAACTATTGTATACGCCCACATGCAAGCTATGGGCATGGTAAACGACCACACCACAGCTTGTTTTAGGCATAAAGAGGTTTAAGATTTCTTAGTACTCTTTTTCATTGCATCCACTGCCAACAAACTACTTTGAATTTGCATTTGTAAGTCCCCTACATTATCAGGAGAATACGGCATAAATATCGTACTCGTATTATTTTCAGAAAGCTTAGCAACCGTTTCATAATGCTGGGTCATAAAGAGCATATTCATTACATCTTGGCTCGTAACATGGTCTTCCATAGCTAACTTAACCTCAGCCACTGATTCCTTTAATCCATTTGCAATTGCGATTCTTTGTTGAGCTATTCCTTCTCCTGCTAATCGCTTACTTTCCATATCTGCCTCAGCTGCTGCTACAACTCTAATTTTGGCTGCTGCAGCTTCCTCTTTTGCGGCTTCTTTCATTCTTTTGGCTGCATTAATCTCATTCATTGAATGCTTCACTTTTGCATCAGGATCAATATCCGTTACCAAAGCTTTTATAAAATCAAAACCAAACTGCCTCATTGTATCTGAAAGTTCTGTTTTTACTGCTAAAGCAATTTTTTCTTTCTCAGCAAATACATCATCTAACTCCATCATGGGCACTTCCGAACGAATAGAATCAAATACATAAGATTGAATTTGTTGTTCTGGGTTGTTTAATTCATAAAAAGAATCCTTTATCCCCACTGGTGCATCAATCACAAAAAACTGAACTGAAACTACTATTCTTACAAATACATCATCCTTTGTTTTAGTTTCCACCTCAACTGGCAATTCTCTCACTCTTAAGTTTACATTTCCTGCAATACTATCAATTAATGGAATCTTAAAATGTAGCCCTGCTTTTGAGACTTTATTGAATTTTCCTAATCGTTCAATAATTACAGCATGCTTTTGCTTTACCATATACAGAGCCCCTTTAAGCAAGAAAAGAGCAATAACAATATAAACTATGTTGCCGAATATAAGATTTGTGTCCATTTTAAAATGTTTTAAATTAGTAGCTCAAATATAGTAAAAATAAGGACATAAAAAAAGGAGCTTTTCAGCTCCTTAAGTTTTATTTCAAATATCTAAAATCATGATTATTTTTAATTTTCTGTAGCGATTCATAAATCAATCGTATTACATTTTCTACATCATCCTTATGTACACTCTCAACTGTAGTGTGCATATACCTTAATGCAAGTGATATTAATGAAGAAGCTACCCCACCAGTTGAATAAGCAAAAGCATCAGTATCAGTACCTGTAGCACGTGAAGCTGCCGCTCTTTGGAAAGGAATCTTATTCTTTTCTGCTGCAGTAATAATTAATTCCAATAAATTATTTTGTACTGCCGGACCATACGTCAATACCGGACCTGCGCCACATTTAGTATCACCTTGCTTAATTTTATTTATCATTGGTGTACCCGTATCATGGCATACATCCGTTACAATCGCCACATCAGGTCTTATCGTATCCACAATCATTTGCGCACCTCTAAGCCCAACCTCTTCCTGTACAGAGTTTGTAATGTACAATCCGAAAGGTAATTTTACTTTATTTTCTTTTAATAAACGTGCCACCTCAGCAATCATAAACCCACCAATACGATTATCCAAAGCCCTACCTACATAAAAGTTCTTGTTCAAAATCATGAACTCATCCTCATAAGTAACCACACAACCAACATGAATTCCTAATTCCTCCACTTCTTCTTTTGATGCACAACCACAATCCAAAAAGATATTATCAAGCTTTGGGGATTTTTCAGTTCCTGCAGTTCTTGTATGGATTGCAGGCCAACCAAATACAGCTTTAACCATACCTTTTTTAGTATGAATGTTTACTCTTTTAGAGGGAGCTATCTGATGATCAGAACCGCCATTTCTTCTTAAATAAATATATCCATCTTTAGTAATGTAATGCACAAACCATGAAATTTCATCAGCATGTGCCTCAATTACAACTTTATATTTTGCTTCAGGATTAATTACCCCAACTACTGTCCCATAAGTATCTACAAAATGCTCATCAATATATGGTGAAATATAATCCAACCACATTTTCTGGCCACCACTTTCAAAGCCTGTAGGTGATGGATTATTTAAATATTTTTCTAAAAAAGCCTCTGACTTTTTAGTAATAATTTTCTTTTTTGCCATAATATTTTTTGATTTTAAAGGTGCGAATATAAGGATTTTATCCTGCCCAACCCTCTCTATCTAATGAGCGATATTGTATAGCTTCAGCAATATGCTCTGTGCTGATGTTTTCAGCAGTTTCTAAATCAGCAATTGTTCTTGCTACTTTTAATATTCTATCGTAAGCCCTTGCTGATAAATCTAGCTTTTCCATAGCCATTTTTAACATTTGCTGGCTTTTCTCATCTAAATGACAAAATTTTTGCAATTGTTTAGTACTCATTTGAGCATTAGAATGAATACCATCATTTTTTTCAAACCTTTGTTCTTGCGCCTCCCTTGATTTTATCACTCTTTCCCTGATACTCTCACTGCTCTCTCCTTTCTCTTTGGATGCTAACTCATCAAAACTTACAGGAGTAACCTCAACATGCAAATCAATTCTATCCAATAATGGCCCTGATATTTTATTCAAGTATTTTTGCACCATTCCGGGAGGACATAAACAATCTTTATCAGGATGATTGTAGTACCCACAAGGACAAGGGTTCATTGAAGAAACCAACATAAAACTTGCAGGGTAATCCACAGTAGATTTTGCTCTTGATATCGTAACCACTCTATCTTCTAGGGGTTGTCGCATTACTTCTAAAACAGTTCTTTTAAACTCAGGAAGTTCATCCAAAAATAAAACACCATTATGTGCTAATGATATTTCTCCTGGTTGAGGATTTGTTCCTCCACCAACCAAGGCTACATCTGATATTGTATGATGTGGAGAACGAAAAGGGCGAGATGTCATTAAAGTATCGTTAGCTGAAAGCTTACCTGAAACAGAATGAATCTTTGTTGTTTCTAAGGCTTCAGACAAAGTAAGAGGAGGTAAAATTCCTGACATTCTTTTAGCTAGCATAGTTTTACCAGCCCCAGGAGGGCCAATCATAATTACATTATGCCCACCAGATGCCGCAATCTCCAAAGCTCTTTTGATATTTTCTTGTCCTTTTACATCAGAAAAATCGGCAATATTATTATTTAATCCTTTGTAAAACTCAGCCCTTGTATCAATAACAGTCGGATAAATATCTTGCTTTCCATCAAAAAAGTTAATCACCTCCAAGATGTTTTCAGCTCCTAAAACATCTAAGTCATTTACAATTGCAGCTTCTCTAGCATTTTGTTTTGGAAGAATAATTCCTTTAAAACCTTCTTCTTTAGCTTTTATAGCAATAGGAAGCGCTCCTTTAATAGGTTGTAGTCCTCCATCTAATGAAAGCTCTCCCATTATTAAATAATCACTAACTTTTTCTGATTTAATTTGTTGTGATGCAGCTAAAATTCCAATAGCTAATGGCAGGTCATAAGACGATCCTTCTTTACGTATATCAGCAGGAGCCATATTAATTGTAATCTTTTTTCCTGGAACTCGGTAGCCATTATTCTTAAGAGCAGCCCTGATTCTTTGTTCAGATTCTTTTACTGCATTATCAGGAAGTCCAACAAGAAAAAACTTGATTCCAGGAGCAATATCAACCTCAATAGTAATAGTTGTGGCATGAATACCATTAACTGAACTACCATAGGTTTTTACTAGCATATTCTACTTATTGTATTCTTTAAGCCCTCTGTTGAGCCAATCAGAAAATAGTTCAACACTGCCATAATCTTGGTAATTAGCAGCTTCAACCATTTGTTCTCCATCATTATTTAAGAATACATAATAAGGTTGAGAATTAGTATTATAAGTATTGGCTTGCAACACCATCCATTTATCACCAGTAGTTTTTACTTTTTTAGTTTTTCCTGCTAAAGTAGTTTCGTATTTATCACTTTCAGGAAGCTCTTCTCTTTCATCAACATGAAGTGAA
>Ga0233426_10002004_pt1 | contig 17716 bp, 15 predicted proteins | sample SI_118_April2016_6_FD_179875 | JGI IMG/M metagenome (GOLD analysis project Ga0233426, IMG submission 179875) | Seawater microbial communities from Saanich Inlet, British Columbia, Canada - SI_118_April2016_10_MG | ecosystem: Environmental > Aquatic > Marine > Inlet | place: Canada: British...
TAATAAGGAAAAATTTTTAAATTTAAAAAGTATAAGCTTAGAGGAACTTGAAAAAAAACGAAAAGCAGTTAAAGAAAAAAAACGTAAATTAGAGGCTTTGAAAAAAAAGCGTGAACTAGAAAAAGAAAAGAAAAAAAAATTAGCCGCACAAAAAAAGCGTGAACTAGAAAAAGAAAAGAAAAAAAAATTAGCCGCACAAAATAAAAAAGATGAAATTGATAGGCTTAAAAAAGATGAAGAAACAAAGCTTGCTGATTATGAGCTTAAAAAATTAGAAAATGAGTTGATGGAAATAGATAGAATTGAGTCCTTGATCAAGCAACAAATTCTTAGAAACGCTCAGTTAACTGATGCCGAATCAAGATATATACTCACTATAAAAGCTAAGATTGAAAATAATTGGCTGATACCGCATGACGCAAAGCATGATAGAATTTGTACTGCTATTGTTAATCAGTTGCCTAGTGGGAAGGTAACAAGTGTTGAAATACACGGTTGTCAGGCCAATGTGCTATACATAGAGTCTCTGGTAAACGCAGTTTGGAAATCTAGCCCCTTACCAGTAGCACCAGATATTGAAGTTTTTCAGGAAAATATTGTTTTGCAATTTGAGGGTCAAAATAAGTGAAAAAAATAATTCTATTATTAATTGTACAGTTGTTTATAACTTCTAAATCTTATTCAGAGTTAACAATAAAGATTGATAGGGCGGAAATAGGTGCTTTGCCGATCATGGTGCACATTAATCAAGATTCGAAGAATTATCCGGCAAAAGAATTCAAAGATATTATTGAAAATGATTTATATGGTAGCGGATATTTCAATGTCCTGGATTCATTAAAAGTTAAAAACACTATAAAAAATAAAAGTACACAGTATGCGCTTTGGAATCTTGCTGGAGCTAACTATTTCCTAAAAGCAGATATTTATAGTAATGCAGGCAAGGATTTTATTAAATTTGAGCTCCATAATGTCATAAAGAAAAATATAACTATTTCATACAAGATTAACTTAAATGAAAAAAGCAACATAAGAAAAATATCTCATACAATTAGCAATGTTATTTTTGAAGATATTACTGGAATTAAGGGAATTTTTGATACTAAGATAGCTTATATTAGTACCGAAAAACTTGAAAATAGAAAAATTTATAAATTACATGTCGCAGACATTGATGGCTTTAATTCTGTTGCTATATATAAATCATCTAAACAACTTATGTCACCAACTTGGTCGCCAAAAAATGATAAAATTGCATACGTTTCATTTGAGAATAATAGACCTCAAATATTTATTCAAACACTATCGACTGGAGAAAGAATAAAGCTTTTAGATGGCAACAAGTCTTCAAGCGCTCCAGCCTGGTCCCCAAATGAAAAATTTATGGCGTACACATCATCAGTAAATGGCAATTTAGAAATTTTTATATATAATTTTTCTAAAAAATCTATTTCAAGGTTTACTAACAGTATTGGTATAGATACAGAAGCTGAGTGGGGTCCGAAATCAAAGAAAATATATTTTACTTCTGATAGAAGTGGCAGGCCTCATATATACTCTAAACCTGTAAGAAGGGGTAACGCAAAAAGGTTAACTTTTGATGGTTCTTATAATGCGGATGCTAATGTATCTTCAGATGGAAAATTTCTATCTATCGTGCATAACGGTGGCAATGGTCATAAAATAGCAATTTATTCTTTAGATGATAAATATTTAAAAGTAATTTCAAAAGGAAGACTTGATGAGGCCCCAAGTTTTGCTCCAAATAATAAAATGGTTTTATTTGCTTCAAAAAAACTTCATAAAGGTATCCTTGTTGCAACGAGTAATGATGGTAGAATAAGAAAAGAAATTGAGTTAGTTGGTGAAGACGTTAGAGAGCCAATATGGTCTCATTAATATAAATAAAGGAGGTAGGCTGTGTTTAAAGGATTCGTAAAAAATTTAGTTATATTATCTGTAATTATATTTATAGCAGGCTGCAGTATGCTTCCTAAAAAAGATCCTGATGTAATTATTACAACGGAACCAATGCTGACAAAACCTCAAGAAGGTGAAATAGACAAAATTACTACAGCAGATAGCATTAATTTGGATTTTGTAGATGACGAAGGTCTGACTCTTGGAAATAATATAATATATTTTGATTATGATAAATATTCTGTAGATAAAAAAGAAGATAAATTAATTATAAAAAAATATTCTAGTTATATGAAAAAATATAGAAATTCCACAGTAAGAATTGAGGGGCATGCTGATGAGAGGGGTTCTAGAGCATACAATTTAGCTCTAGGTGAGAAAAGAGCAGAAAATATTAAAGAAATATTACTCATTAACGGAGTTTCAAAAGACTCTATAGAAGTAGTAAGTTATGGAGAAGAAAATCCAGCTACCGAAGGTGCAAATGAAGACGCTCATTCATTGAATAGAAGGGTGGAAATTGTATTTAGTAACTCAGGAAAATAGCGTGATTAAAAAAATATTAATTTTTATTTTTATTTTTACAATTTCTGCAAATTCATTTTCTGAAGATAACGATGTTTTAATGAGGATGTACGAAAGACTTGAGATGATTCGTATGCAAATGCAGCAGTTAACTGAAGAAAACCAACAACTTAATAACAAAATATCAACTTTACAAGATCAACAAGATAGACTTTATCAAGATTTGTCAAAAAAAATCCAAACATTAAAAGATGAACTTAATAAAAAAAATAATATAAGTAATGACGATGACAGATTATTAGAAGGCGAAAAAAAAACTAAACAAAAAAAAGATATAATTAAGAAAATAGAAAGTGTTATACCAAAAGATGAGTATGAATTAGATCTTGCTAAACCCTATGTAAATAATAATTTTAAAAAAAAATTAACAGAATATCAGTCGAAGAATGAGATTGAATTGTATAGAAGTTCTTTTCAATTAGTTAAAAATAAAAAATATGATGAATCAATAGATTCTTTTAGTGCTTTTTTATATCTTTTTCCTGAAAGTAAATATGCTTCAAATGCTCAGTATTGGTTAAGTGAATCAATTTATGCTTTAGGTGATTACGTCAATTCAATGATAAATTTTGCTAAAGTTGTGGAAAACTATCCTAATAGTAGCAAAATTGCTGATGCTAAACTTAAAATTGGATATTGCTATTATTCAATAAAAAAATGGAAAGAAGCTAGATTTATTTTATCAAGTATTATGAAAGATTATCCAAACACAAGTCTTTCGCAGCTAGCTGATAAAAAAATTAAGAGTATGGATGCTGAGGGTAGATAAAATATATAATTATGAAGAATGATCCTAGCGTATCTATAAACGAGATTTTCTACTCAATACAGGGTGAGGCAAAAAACACAGGAAAGCCGACAGTGTTTATAAGGACTGCAGGCTGTCCATTTAGATGCTCATATTGCGACACTGATTATGCATTTACAGAAGGTAAGCAGAAAAAAATAAGTGAAGTTATTAAGTATGTAAAAAAATTTGATACAAAATATATTACAGTTACAGGCGGAGAGCCTCTAGCTCAAAAAAACATTAAGAATTTATTAGAATTATTAATTAGCAATTCATACGATATTTCTTTAGAAACAAGTGGTTTAATTGATATAAGTAGTGTTCCTGAGGATATAGAAATTGTTATGGATATTAAAACTCCATCCTCAAACGAAGAAAGTAAAAATATAAAAAAAAATTTATCAATTATTAAAAAAACAGATGTACTTAAGTTTGTAATTGGAGATAAAAATGATTACGAGTGGTCAAAAGAAGTATTGTCAGAGAACAATTTGATAAACTTTAGCAATATATATTTTTCTCCTGTTCATGATTTACTTAAGCCAAAGGATATAGCTAAATGGATTTTAGATGATAATTTAAAAGTAACTTTGCAACTTCAAATACATAAATATATTTGGGGAAATGAAAGGGCAAGATAATGATAAATAATAAAGCTATTATTATTCTCTCTGGGGGCATGGATTCAGTTACAACTTTAGCTTTGGCTAAAGATAAAAAATTGGATTGTTATTCCTTAACTTTTAACTATGGTCAAAAAAGTATTTCAGAAATTCATGCAGCTTCTTATTATTCTAATAAATATAAGTGTATTGAACATAAAGTTTTTGATATTAACTTTAATGATTTTACTAATTCCGCGTTAACAAATAATAGTATGGGTGTAATTGACGATTCTAAAAAATTAATACCCGCTACATACGTTCCAATGAGGAATATAATATTTTTATCCATAGCATGTTCTTGGGGAGAAAATATCGGAGTAGATAATATTTTTATCGGCGCAAATGCTATTGATTATTCTGGTTATCCTGATTGCAGAGAAAATTTTTTAGATGCTTATGAAAAAATGATTAATTTAGGTTCTAAAACTGGCTCGGAAGGTGGAAAATTTAATATTTTTAGACCTTTGGTTAACATGAGTAAAATTGATATAATTAAACTTGGTCAAAGCTTAGGTTTGGATTACACAAATACTGTCTCTTGCTATCAAGCAACAGAAAATGGAGAAGCGTGTGGTTTGTGTGAATCATGTGTTTTTAGAAAAAATGCTTTTCTTAATAATGGACTCAAAGACGAAACCATATATATTTAATCTTAATAGTGGTTTATAATTAATTTGTTAGATTAATTAAAATTTTGTATAAAAAATATTTCTTGTTAAATAGGCAATCAACTGTACAATCTCAAACTTATTGGGGCGTTAGCTCAGCATGGTAGAGCACCGGCCTTTTAAGCCGAGGGTCATAGGTTCAAATCCTATACGCCCCACCAATTTGAAAAGTTTGCTATAGTTATAATTGATAACTTAATGGTTATATAATGCAAAATACAAGCGTATACAATGTTTTAAAGTATAGCTTAATAGCTTTCCCATTAGCTTTTGCTGGAATTCCAATCTATCTTCATGCTCCAGACTATTATTCAGCTAACTTGGGCTTAGAAATCGAAATAATAGGATTTTCTTTGCTTTTTTTAAGAATTTTTGATGCATTTTTAGACCCTTTAATTGGTTTTATTAGTGACCGTTATTTTAGTTTTAGAGACAAAATTATTTATTTAGGTTCATTTCTTTTAATTTCTGGTTTTTGGATGATTTTTCATCCTGTAACCGCAAATATAATAACTTGGTTTTGCTTAAGTGTATTTGTATGCACTTTAGGTTTTAGCATTCTATCGATTAACCTCCAAGCCTTTGGAGGCCTATGGGATATACCTAGAGATAAAGTAACAAAGGTCATAGCTACACGAGAAAGCATAGGGCTTATGGGTCTTTTAATCTCTGCAGTTACACCAACGGCTTTGTATTTACTCTACGGAGAGGAAAGCTTTCATGTATTTTCTATTTTTTTACTATTGATAATGATTATTACTTTAATTTGCTTTTCTAGTTGGTATAAATCCTCAGAAATTAAAAAACCTAAAAAAATATTAAAAAAAGGTGTATTTAAAATTATTCTTAAAAATAAAAATGTAAAGTTATTTTATACTTCTTACTTATTAAGTGCTTTTGCTGCGTCCATACCAGCAACCTTAATTATTTTTTATGTGAGAGATTACCTGCTTGCTGAGAGTTTTCTGGGTTATTTTTTAGTAGTCTATTTTGCTAGCGGAGCTATATCTATGCCTTTATGGAGATTTTTATCTAATAGATATACATGCCATCAAGCGTGGCTTTTTAGTATGGTATTAGCAATAACTTCATTTATTTGGGCATATTTTATTCAGCCCCAAGATATTACTGGTTTTTTTATAATTTGTTTGTTCTCCGGCATGTCTGTTGGAGCTAATTTAGCTTTACCATCTTCTATTATTGCTGAATACATATATGAAAATAATCATGAAGAGTATGCCGCAAGTTATTATTCTATAAATAATTTTTTATCTAAATTTTCTTTGGCAATAGCTGCTGGCACAGCTTTACCAATACTTGGTTTTATGGAATACCAACCTGGCACTCCAAGAGTTGATAATTTGTTCCCTATAACTTATGCAGTTATACCTTGTCTTATTCAAGCTATAGCAATAATTTTTATTTTTCGACTTATTAAATTAAAAAAAATATAGGTATTTTCTTAAATGTTTCCTATGCGTATATTAAATGTATGTATTTTATTGTAGTAAAAAATGTATTACTATAGAGGTATAATAAAATCAAAAACAAAACTAAGATAAATTAGTTATAATTGATGCGCAATTATTAATTTCTGAGAGTGGAGAAAAGGAGAGGAAATGTCAGCTAAACCAAAAGATTTTGCAAATTCAGTGGTAAATTATATTCCAAAAATTAAACCACCTGAAGGGCATTCTATTCATCATATAAGTTGTCCTCATGATTGCCCAGACACATGTTCAATGTTAGTCACAAGAGACGATACAACAGGTAAAGCCGTAAGTGTTCAAGGTGATCCTTCACATCCTATTACAAGAGGCTATTTATGTAATAAAGTTAATCATTATATAGATTTAGTTTACAACGAAAATAGAGTTTTATATCCGCATAAAAGAGTTGGGCCAAAAGGACCTGGAGCAAAATTCGAGAGGATTTCATGGGATGAAGCGTTAGAAGTTATTACAGATGATTTTAAAAAAACTATTTCAGAATACGGAACTGAAGCAGTTCAACCATTCTCATACTCAGGTACACTTGGTATGTTGGGTTACTGGACCATGGATAATAGATTCTGGAATAAGATGGAAGCTGCTAGATTAGAGCAATCTATTTGTATTTATGCAGCCATGTGGGCAGGTCTATACACTTATGGAGTTGCTAATGGTCCTCATGTTGGTGAGGCAGCAAGAGATGGTTGCAAGTTGATGATTTTGTGGGGCGCTAATTTAGTAAGCACTGGTGTTCACTCAATTCCATTTATTAGGGAAGCAAAAGATAGAGGAATGAAATTAGTAGTAGTTGACCCCAGAAAAACTAGAACAACAATGTTTGCTGATGTTCATATTCAGCCAAAACCAGGAACAGATACATTTTTGGCAAATGCCATGATGAAAGTTATGGTTGATAAAAATTTACATGATGTTGATTTTTTAAATGAGCAAACACTTGGCTGGGAAGAGTTTGTTGAAAAAATATTGCCAAAGTATACTTTGGAAGAAGCAGAAAAAATTACTGGAGTAAAAGCTAAAGATATTGAAGATTTGGCAGTCGAGTATGCTAACACTAAAAAATCTTATATAAGGGCAAACTACGGATTAAATAGGCATCAAAATTCTGGGCAAATGTGTAGGGCAGTATTAATTTTACCTTGTTTTAATGGATCTTGGAGAGAAGAAACTGGTGGAGTTGCTTTTGGGCAGCTTGAGGAGATGTGGCTTCGTTTTGATCTTGCCAAACTACAAAGACCTGATTTAGGTAATAGAGCTGAAAAAAGAATTATAAATATGGTGCAAATTGGAAGGGCATTAGCAGATAATATTGGTGATGCCGGTGAACAATTAGACCCACCTATTAAATCTCTTTTTGTTTATAACAGTGATATTGCTAATTGCACTCCAAACTCTGGTAACGTTAGAAAAGGTATGAGTAGAGATGATATATTTATTGCAGTACATGACACATTTTGGACTGACTCATGTATGTATGCAGACATTGTCCTTCCCGCAGATACAGCGCTTGAAAGAACTGACTGTCACTGGGCATATGGTTCGTGGTATTTAGGAATAAACAAACCAGTTATAGAGCCTCAGGGAGAAAGTGTTAGAAATACAGAATTATTTAGAATGTTGGCAGATAAAATGGGTTACGTTGACTCTACTGATAACGCATTCACTCAGACTGATGAAGAGATTATAAAAGATATCCTTTTAGAGGCTGAGAACGAAGACGGCGAAAGATTTAATTGCTTAACTGAGGGCATAAATTACGATGACGTAGTTAAAAATGGTTGGGCTAGAGCTTCTACAAATTCAAAAAGAAGAGACTTTTTGAATAGTGGATGGGCAACACCTAGTGGTAAAATAGAAATTAAATGCGAAGCTATTACGGCTGAATATCCTGATGTAAGTCCTTTTCCTGAATATGTTCCAGAAATAAAAGGGCAGTATGATCCTTTAAAATCTAAGTACCCTATACAAGTTTTAAGTAGTGCTTCACATTATTTTATAGGAGACTCTTTTCAATCAGTGCCAAGATTGCAAGCTATGCAATCAAGACCAACAGTAGAGCTTAGTGTGAATGATGCAAAAGCAAGAGAAATAAAAGATGGTGATCTTGTGCGTTTGTATAATGAGCAAGCAGACACATATTGTTATGCTGTTATAATTGACGGATTATTAGACGGGGTATGCGCTACACAAAAGCAATTTAAAGGTAGTAATACTCCTAACGGTTTGAATGTTAACAATTTAAATACTGAGATGCTAACTGATTTTGGTAAAAGCCCAACATTTTATTCTGTACTAGTAGAGATTGAAAAAGCTAGTGAAGAAATGTGTAAAGAAGCTATTAAGCAAGGAGCGTAAATGTCATCAAAAATTGATTTTGTATATCCAAATAATGGAGTGCCTCATTCAAAAACAAATGTTGAGTCCGCACCTCAATCAGATGTTCAAAACAGCAGAGTTAAAATAAAAAATGCTATTATAACATCCCAAGAAAATTTGACAGATGATACATTTCTGTTAACTGTGAAATTAGATAATAACGAAGTATTAAATTCCCATGCTGGCCAGTATGGAACATTAAAAGCCGATGAACTTGATAAACCAAGAGCTTTTTCATTTGCAAAGTCACCAACAAGCGAAAAAAAAGGAGAATTTAGTTTTTTTATTAAACAAGTTCCTGGAGGCTTGTTTTCAGAATACTTAAAAGAAAACAGAACTGGTCAAAAAATTGTGCTATCAGGCCCAATGGGTCAATTTAAAATTGATGAGTCAAATGAGGATATGATTTGTATAGCAGGTGGTAGCGGCATGAGTGCGATCAATGCGATAGTAGAGGAAGCTGCACATAATAAAGTTAAAAGAAATTGTTATTTCTTTTATGGGGCTAGAGCACAAAAAGATTTATATCTGGTAGACGAGATATCTAAGATTTCTGAAAAATGGGCAAATGGGTATACGTTTAAATTTATTCCAGTACTGAGCGAAGAACCAGAAGATTCAGATTGGAAAGGTGGAAGAGGTTTTGTTACAGATTATTTTAAAGACAATTATCTTAAAACTGGTGTTGTTAAAACAGAGTCATGCAAAGCTTTCTTTTGTGGACCTCCTCCCATGATTAATGCAGGAGCAAAAGTTCTCGAAGAAGCAGGTGTATCTCAAGACTCAATGTTTTTTGATAAATTTGAAGACGCAAGATCTCCAGCGCCGGTTATAGATAATTCTAAATGTGTTTTATGTGACGAATGTCTTCTAGTTAAACCAACGGCAGATTGTATAGTTGAAACTGCAAGTTTAAGTGGAAAGAAAGAAAATGGAAAGTTTGCAAATATTGAAAGAGTTAATCCAGCATTTACGTCAGGCTTATATTATAACACTCTGTACATAGATGAAGATAAATGCATAAGGTGTTATGCATGCGTTCATGCTTGTCCGCATGATGCGATATCACCACAACATGATTTAGAGCCAAAAACTCTTAGAAATATAGTCGAGATTTAAAAAAAACTTACTTTATAGTAAGTTAGTAAAAGATTTAAAAAAATATAAATGAGGAGCGAACTCAATGAATGAAGCAAACACTGCTTGGATATTAGTATCCACTGCCTTAGTACTTTTAATGACACTACCAGGATTAGCGCTTTTTTATGCGGGGCTAGTTGGATCTAAAAACACTTTATCTACTCTTGCTCAATGTTTCATTATTGCATGTATAGCTTCTATAATTTGGTTTGTTGCTGGATACTCCTTAGCTTTTAATGGTGATGGGCTATACTTCGGAAATCTTGATAAAATGTTTCTATCTGGAATTACGATTGATTCGTTATCTGGAGATATTCCAGAAACATTATTCGTAATGTTTCAAATGACATTTGCAATAATCACCCCAGCATTAATTGTTGGAGCGTTTGTGGAAAGAATAAAGTTTTCAGCAGTAATATTAATCACTAGTATGTGGTTAGTTCTAGTATATAGCCCTGTAACTCATTGGGTATGGGGCGGAGGTTGGCTTGCGCAAATGGGAGTTATGGATTTCGCTGGAGGACTGGTCGTCCACACTACAGCCGGTATATCAGCATTAGTAATAGCTAAAATGCTAGGCGCAAGAAGTGGATTTCCAAAATCAGTAAGACCACCTCATAGTCCTGTTATAGCAATGATAGGAGCAGCAATGCTATGGGTGGGATGGTTTGGATTCAATGGCGGATCAGCGTTAGCAGCGAACCATAATGCAGCGATGGCGATGTTGGTAACCCATATTTCGGCTGCTTCAGCAACCATTACATGGATGGCAATAGATTGGTATAAAAATGGTAAACCAGGCCTAGTTGGAATGATTACGGGTATGGTTGCAGGCTTAGCAACCGTAACCCCAGCATCTGGCTACATAGGGCCATTTGGAGGCTTAATCCTAGGTATTTTGTCGGCTTTCGTATGTTACTGGTTCGTAGGCTTCATAAAAAATGTTGTAAATATTGATGACTCGTTAGATGTTTTTGCAGTACATGGAGTAGGAGGTATAGTAGGAACATTGTTATGCGGATTATTGGCAACAAACTATTTCGGCGGACTAGGTATTGAGACAAGTATTTGGGCCCAAACAAAAGTACAAATTATTGGGGTTTTAAGTATTAGTTTATATACTTTAATCGTTACTACAATAATTGTTATTTTAGTAAGGAAGTTAATTGGTCTTCGTGTTTCAGAGCAAGAGGAAAGAACTGATGGATTAGATTTTGGAAGTCATGGAGAAAGTAGTTATCATTTATAAAAAAACAATAAATATTTCTTTATAAAATCTCTTTGGTTTCTTGAAGTCTCTTAATTTCTTTGATCTTAGAAAGTATTCTGTCGTCTATGGTTTTGCCCTTTATATTATATTTCAATGCAAGTTTGTAAAATTTAATTGACGAATTAAAACTACCAAGTAGTTTAAGATAATCAGCTCTATATTCATGCCCAAGAGATTTTTCTTTTAACTTATATGCAGCTTCACTAATTTTAATTACCAATCTATGGTCTCTATGCTCAACAACATAAGGTATAAGTATATCAACAGCTTTTTTGTATTCTTTATTTTTTATATATGCATTTGATAAAAAATATAGAACTGAGCTATCCGTAGGGTAAATATTATTTAAATCTTCTAGGATTAATAATGCAGCTTCATAATTATTATTTTGTAAATACGCGTCAGATAAAGCTATTGATATATAATTTTTAATAAAATAAAGTTGGTCTTTCGTGTTTAAAAAATCTAATAAATTTTTTAAAACAATAATTGATTTTTCGTATTTCTTCTCTTTTATTAAAGCTAGTCCATACGCGTAATTATCAACAGCCTTACTAGGAGAATTTATTATTTCATTAGGATTATACAAATAACTTTTTATAAATTTTCTTGTATCTAAATTTTTAATTGAAATTCTCGCTGAAACAAATTGGTAAGAAAAACTATCATTTGTAAAATTACCTTTATATTTAGATGCTAAATTTTCTGTTTCAACCACCCTGTTTTTTGAAAGAGGGTGCGTCCTAAGAAATTCTAAAGCATTAGCTTCATTATTTTCTTTTAGTAATGTTTTAAAAAAACCACTCATTGCTTTAGGATTTATATTTGCATTAGCTAAAATATTTATGGCTAATCTATCGGCTTCTCTTTCATGCTCCCTTATAAAAGATATTTGTTTTTGCGCTTTAATTCCTTGAGTGGCAATTAAGGTTTTACCTAAAGTTGATGTGTCATACATACCTGCAATAATATTAGCTATAACAGTTAATGCTGTAGTTATGTCTACTTTTGATGACGCTTCATGCATTCTGGATAAATGCCTTGCTTTTACATGTGCTATTTCATGAGCTAGAACACTAGCTAATTCAGCTTCAGAATTTGTTTTTAAAATTACTCCAGAATTAATAACAATAACTCCTCCAGGTGTTGCAAAAGCATTAATCGACGGATGATTTACCACAAGGAATCTGTATTTTATAGAGCTGCTATTGTTAGACATTAAAAGACGGTTACCAAGCATCTGAATATAGCTTGTAACTATTGGGTCATTTATCAAATTAAATGATCCTAATATTTGAGAATATATAATATCGCCAAGTTTTTTTTCTTGGGAGATACTCATAAATCTTGATGAAGTATCGCCAATTTTTGGTATTAATATGTTATTAGCAAAAGAACTATTATCATAACTTATGCACAATATTGATAAAATTAGGGAATATATTATAGCTTTCATATGTACTTAGTATTTTTTATAATGTTTATGTTAATGTTTACACGGTACGGTAATAAGTATATCCTATTTCGCTTATGTAACACATGAGCATAGTGATAAATTAACAAAGTTTAATAATGATATGGAGATTATAGATGGCTGAATATGACCAAGAATTAGACGCATGTGGGCTAAATTGCCCATTACCAATATTAAGAGCAAAAAAATCCCTTTCTTCCATGGAAACTGGGCAAATATTACATGTTATTGCTACAGACCCTGGAGCTATAAAGGATTTCGAGGCTTTTTCTAATCAAACAGGAAATAAACTTTTGGATTCTAAAGAGGATAGCGGTAAATTTTACTTTCATATTGAAAAAGCATAAGTAAAAATTGCATTAAGTTAATGACTCAAAATACTGATAAAAAACAAAAAAAAGTTTATTCTGGAGCTGAAATCTTTGTTAAATGCCTTGAAGCTGAAGGTATAGACTTGGTTTTTGGTTATCCAGGTGGCGCTGTTTTACATATATATGACGAACTTCACAAACAAAATGATGTTACCCACATACTTGTGAGGCATGAGCAAGGCGCAGTGCATGCAGCAGAAGGTTATGCAAAATCTTCTGAGAAGACTGGAGTAGTTCTAGTTACTTCTGGCCCAGGAGCCACTAATGCTATAACAGGTATAGCTGATGCTTATATGGATTCTGTACCAATAGTAGTTTTTACCGGCCAAGTTAGAACAGCATTAATCGGAAATGATGCGTTTCAAGAAGTAGATACTGTCGGTATTACAAGACCATGCGTTAAACATAATTTTATGATTACAGACGTTAAAGATATGGCAAGCACTATAAAGAAAGCATTTTATGTAGCTTCTACTGGGAGACCAGGTCCTGTAGTTGTAGATATTCCAAAAGATATCACAGAGGATACTTGTGAATTTGTTTATCCGAGTAAAGTATCTATGAGATCTTACAACCCAGATATAAAAATCAAAGAAGATTCTATAGACGCTGCTGTAAAAACTATATTAGCCAGCAAAAAGCCTGTTATATATGCAGGTGGTGGAGTTATAAATAGCAATGCCTCAGAGGAATTAACAGAACTTGCAAAATATTTAAATTTTCCAGTCACTAACACCTTAATGGGACTAGGCTGCTATCCTGGGGATGATCCTCAGTTTATACAAATGCTTGGAATGCACGGCTCTTATGAGGCCAATATGGCGATGCATGATTGTGATTTATTAATTGCTGTAGGTGCAAGATTTGACGACAGAATAACGGGGAGATTAGATAAATTTAGCCCTGATGCTACAGTTATTCATATTGATATAGATCCATCTTCTATATCAAAAAATATAAAAGCACATATACCGGTAGTTGGTGATGTAAAAGATGCTGTTAAAAAAATATCTGAAAAGATTGTGCAAAAAAATTTAAAACCACAAAATATTGAAAAGTGGTGGAGTCAGATAAATAAATGGAGAAAAAAAGACTCATTTAAGTATGATCAAAAAAATGACGTTATCAAGCCACAGTTTGTTATTGATAAGCTTTACGAAATAACAAAAGGCGATGCATTCATTACTTCTGACGTGGGCCAACATCAAATGTGGGCTGCGCAAATATATAAATATAATAAACCCAGAAGATGGATAAATTCTGGAGGATTAGGAACAATGGGATTTGGTTTGCCTTCAGCAATGGGTACCCAATTTGCTAACCCTGATTCTTTAGTATGCTGTGTTACTGGAGAAGCTAGTATTCAAATGTGTATACAAGAGCTGTCAACGTGCATGCAGTACGGGTTACCAATTAAAATAATTTGTTTAAATAATAGATATATGGGCATGGTTAGACAGTGGCAAGAATTTTTTTATGAAAAAAGATATGCGATGTCATACATGGATGCATTACCTGATTTTGTTAAGCTTGCAGAAAGTTATGGTCATGTAGGACATAAAATTGAAAATCCTTCAGATGTTGAAGGGGCTCTAAAAGATGCTATACAGCAGAAAGACAGATTAGTTTTCTTAGATTTTATTACAGATCAAGATGAAAATGTCTTTCCCATGATTGCTACTGGCGCAGCTCACAATAAAATGATACTTTCCTAAAAAACTGAGTGAATATAAAATATATTTGGTGTAAATAATGAGACATATAATTTCTGTATTGCTAGAAAATGAGTCTGGGGCTTTATCAAGAGTTGCTGGATTATTTTCAGCTAGAAGTTTTAATATAGAGTCACTGTCAGTTGCTCCATCAGAAGATATGAGTGCATCAAGAATGACAATAGTAACTTCGGGTAGTGACGCCGTTATAGTGCAAATAGTTAAACAATTAGATAAGCTGATAGACGTTATAGAGGTTTCTGAAATTACTTCAGACGAACATGTGGAAAGAGAAATAGCTTTTGTTAAAATAGAAGATAAGAGTATTAATAAAAAAATGATGGCTGATTTTTCAAAAAATGAATTTTTGAAAATCCATAAGACAAAAAATAATGAAATAATAATTGAATGTGTAGATAGTCCTAAAAAAATTAATGAATTTTTAAAATCAGTTAAAAAAATAGCAGTAAAAATAGTAAGATCAGGATCCGTTGGAATTAATAGTAATTAAATTATAAATTGGAGAGAAATTAAAAATGAATATTTATTATGATAAAGATGCAGACTTATCAATCATAAAAAGTAAAAAAGTCGCGATTATTGGTTATGGTTCACAGGGACATGCACACGCAAATAATTTAAAAGAGTCTGGAGTTGATGTAGTAATAGGTTTACATGATGGCTCAAAGTCTGCAGATAAAGCTAGAAATTCTGGTTTTGAAGTACTTTCAGTAGCAGAAGCTACAAAAATTTCTGATTTAGTTATGCTCTTAATTCCTGATGAAAATCAAGCTGATGTCTATAGTGAAGATATTGAGTCAAATCTAAAAAAAGGAGCTTCTTTAGGTTTTGCTCATGGGTTTAATATTCATTTTGAAACTATTAAACCAAACAGTGATACAAATATAATTATGATTGCTCCAAAAGGACCTGGTCACCTTGTTAGGTCTACTTATACAGAGGGTGGTGGAGTACCAACATTAATAGCTGTAAATCAAGATCCCTCAGGAAATAGTAAAGAATTAGCTTTATCATATGCTTCAGCAAATGGTGGGGGAAAGGCGGGCGTTATAGAGACAACTTTTAAAGAAGAAACAGAAACAGATTTATTTGGTGAGCAGGCTGTATTATGTGGAGGAGCAACTTCACTAGTGTTAGCAGGGTTTGAAACACTTGTAGAAGCTGGATATAAACCAGAGATGGCTTATTTTGAATGTTTGCATGAGTTAAAGTTAATTGTTGATTTAATGTATGAAGGCGGGATAGCGAACATGAGGTATTCTATATCGAACACAGCTGAATATGGTGATTTAACTAGAGGTCCAAGAATAGTAAATGGAACAACAAAAGACGAAATGAAAAAAATTCTTGCCGAAATCCAAAGTGGAAAATTTGCAAAAGAGTACATAGACGAATATAAAGCTGGTAATAGTAATTTTGATAAAATGAGAAGGGACGGTGAGAAGCATCCTATTGAGTCTGTAGGTGAAGAATTAAGGTCAATGATGCCATGGATAAGCGCAAACAAACTAGTTGATAAAAATAAAAACTAGGATATCATTTTAATTACTACGTGTTAATTTAAGGACAAAAATATGAAATTAGATAGTGGAATCTTGCATTTTATACTTTTCTGGGGATTTTATGCTTTTCTAGCATATCTTGTTGTAAATCTTGTAAAGTAATAGAATTTTTTTTTATACGCTAAGCATGTATTAACATGACTTGGCGTTTACTTTTATAAAATATGATAAGAAATAAAATTTATTTAATACCAAATTTATTGACTACAGGGTCGGTATTGTGTGGATTTGTTTCAATAATATATTCTTTTGATGGATATTTAACTATTGCCGCCAACTTAATTTTAGTTTCTTTTGTGTTGGACGGTTTAGATGGGAGAGTTGCTAGAATTACAAAAACTACAAGTGATTTTGGTGCCCAATACGATAGTCTTGCTGACGTCGTTTCATTTGGCGTTGCTCCATCAGTATTTTTATATCAGTGGTTTCTAAAAGATGTTAACTTTCTTATAAATTCTTGGCTTGAATTGGGTGTAATAATTGCATCATTATACTTAGTTTCTGTTTTATTAAGACTTGCTCGCTTTAATACCTCAAAGAGTAAAGATTTTTTTATTGGTTTACCATGTCCGCTAGGAGCAGTACTCGTTACCCTATCGTACATAATGATAAATAAAGTTGGTTTAGAAATTACTTTACATAAAGAAATTTCTGTGTTCTTAACACTGTTAGTTTCATTTTTAATGATAAGTAAATTCTCATATTTTAGTTTTAAGAATTTTGGCAGTGATGAAAAAATTAAATTCTATTGGTTATTTTTTATTATCTTTCTTCTTGTTATTACATTAATTAACCCATATATGGTGTTATTACTATTAGCTATAATTTATTCTCTTTCTGGGTTTTTTATAAATATATTTAGAAAGTTTAAAAAGAGAAAAAATATGTATAAGGAAGAGAGTAGAGATAATTATGGAAAGTAACTCAGATAAATTAGTTATATTTGATACAACGCTTAGAGATGGAGAGCAAAGTCCTGGTGCTTCAATGAATGTATCAGAAAAATTACGTATTGCTAAGATTTTAGAAAAACTTAATGTTGATGTTATAGAAGCTGGATTTCCTATTGCTAGCAAAGGAGATTTTGAGGCAGTATTTAATATATCTTCTAATATAAAAAATAGTACTATTTGTGCTTTAGCAAGAGCTATGGACAAAGACATAGATGCAGCAGGAGAAGCTATAAAGCCAGCCGAAAGTTCTAGGATACATACATTTATAGCGACCTCAGAAATTCATATGCAAAAAAAATTAAATATGAGTAAAGATGAGGTTGTAAGCCAAGCAATAAAATCGATTAAAAGAATAAAAAAATATACGAATGATATAGAATTTTCACCTGAAGATGCCGGTCGATCAGAATTTGATTTTTTATCAAGAATTATAGAGAAAGCTATTGATGCTGGTGCAAATACTATAAATATTCCTGATACAGTAGGGTATAACATTCCCGAGCAGTTTGGAGACTTAGTGAAAAGACTAATTCATAATGTCCCAAATTCTGATAAAGCAATATTTTCAGTTCATTGCCATAATGACTTAGGTTTAGCGGTTGCAAATTCCTTGTCTGCAGTAATGAATGGCGCGAGACAAGTTGAGTGCACTATAAATGGTTTAGGCGAAAGAGCTGGCAATGCATCACTGGAAGAGGTTG
>Ga0233426_10002008_pt1 | contig 17670 bp, 20 predicted proteins | sample SI_118_April2016_6_FD_179875 | JGI IMG/M metagenome (GOLD analysis project Ga0233426, IMG submission 179875) | Seawater microbial communities from Saanich Inlet, British Columbia, Canada - SI_118_April2016_10_MG | ecosystem: Environmental > Aquatic > Marine > Inlet | place: Canada: British...
TTTAAGCGTTGATAACTTTTTATCATTCCGGCCACAAGCGGTAACTTTATAGCCTTTATCAATATACTGCTCAACTAATGAAAGACCAATACCTGAGGTTGATCCTGTTATAAAAACATGTTTTGACGACATTAGTTAGCCGCCTTGGTTTTTATCCATTTAGTGAGTTTGCCAAATATGGGTAATTGTTCATACAACATCTGCCCTAAATCAAGGTAATCTCGATGAAAAATGACTTTATCGTTTTGACCTTTAATATGAGAATTACCATAAACAGTAACTTCTTTACCTTTGTTTAACTTGGCATGTTGATAGGTCATTTTCCAATAGATTGCTGCTTCATGACCTTCAGCAATAATATCTTCTATTTCAAAGCTACATGAGGCGAGGTTTTGATAAAGACTTTCAAAGTATTTGAAAAGATCATCTAACCCTTCAACCTTATGCATTGGGTCAATAAAGGTGACATCAGCATGATAAATGTTAGCCAATAAATCTAAGTTATTTGTAGAAAGCGTTTGATAAATACTCACAAAGTTACTTAGCCATAAGGGCTCATTGATTGGCGAATTGTTTAACACTTTAGTTTGCATTTTTACTACCTATTTACGCTGTAAATTTTTCTGCAGCAGTATATAAATTGAGAAAGTAAAACCTTAAAATATAAATATATCAGTAAGTTATCGTTTATAAAACGCTAATGCTTGAAGCCTTGCTGTTTTATGCTCAACAATGGGCGGCCAATAGAGTGCTAATTGCTGGTTTTCAATGTACTGATGTGGAAAATGTATATACTTTACAGGAATACTTTCTAGCTCAGGTAGGTATTTACGTATAAAACTGCCATCTGGATCAAATCGTTCACTTTGTCTAATAGGATTAAATACACGAAAATAAGGTTGCGCGTCGCAGCCTGTACTTGCAGCCCATTGCCAGCCGCCATTATTTGAAGCTAAATCACCATCAATTAAATGCTGCATGAAATATTTCTCACCTAAGCGCCAATCAATAAGTAAGTGTTTTGTCAGAAAGCTTGCTACAACCATTCGAAGACGATTGTGCATCCAGCCTGTTTCGTTTAACTGTATCATTGCTGCATCTACAAGTGGGTAACCCGTTTTTCCTTCACACCAGGCTTTAAAATAAGATTTATTATTGCTCCATGAAAGTGATTGATATTTTTTATTAAAACATTGGTGTTTACATAAACGCTGCTGATGAAACATAAGATGACGATAAAATTCTCGCCATATAATTTCATTGAGCCAAGAAAACTCTTTACTGTCAGTTGCTAGTAAAAGGTCAGGAAAACGATTTAATAAAGAAAATAAAATAAACCTAGGACTAATAACCCCGGCGGCTAAATACGGTGAAATACCAGATGTACCTTTTACGGAAGGGATATCTCTATCGTCAGCATAATCACTAATTTTGTTGCTAAAAAACGAGTTTAGGGCTGTTGATTCATATTCCTTTGAAAGCGGCCATGCTGAAGAAATATTCGAATTTTCTATCTGATGAATATCATTGATATTGATTGTTGAAGTAGGCGTTGTATTGGTTTTTCCTAAATAATCGAAACCATAAGCTAGCACATATTTTAACCACGCCTTCTTAAAGGGTGTAAAAACTTTGAACATAGTGCCTGATTGATTTAACACTTTACCTTTAGGGATAATTACATCAGCTTCAAATAATGTTAATGGAATACCTTGAGCGATACAGTTTGAATCACGTTGTTGCTCGTTAAATTCTAGCTCACTGTTAGCGACAACTTCTTGAATATTATTGGTATCACAATAATCCTTTAAAAAAGACACTTGAGCGGAAAAATCAGGCACCGCAACGAGTTCAAGATCTATATTTAATTCAGCCAACTCTGATACTAATGCGTTCGCATGACGCTTTATGAAATCAACTTTAATATTAGACCAGTCATGTTCAAGCCATTGTTTTTCTGAAACAAAAAAAAACGCCTTACGCGGGGTTTCTGAATTTGGGTGAGTCAGAAAATAATGTAAGGCGGGGTTATCGTGCGTTCTTAGATCGGTACGAAACCAAAGTATCAAAGGAGTACCTTTTTACTAATAAATGATGCGACAACTAATAGGCATATCTCAGCCTTAGTTCATCAGGATAAGGTGATAAGTATGCTTGTTTAGCTAAATAATCTTTTGGGTATTGTAATAAGTAATGCTTGATCAATGTCAGTGGAGCAAATAAAGGAATAATACCTTTTCGATATGCTTCAATCTGTTCACACAATTCTTGTCGTTCATTACTTTTTAAATGCTTTGAAAAATATCCTTGAATATGTGCCAAGGTATTAGCATGTTTTTTACGAGTCGCTTTAACTTTTAATGCAGTCATTAAGCCTAAAATATATTCACTTGCCATCTCTTCTAAAGGCATATCCGCTTTAGCTAATAAACGACCTAATTTTTTATAGGCAACTAAATCATGACTCATAACGGTATACTTATATTGGCTATGAAAAGTGGTTAATTTATGTTTTGTTAAGCCAGAAGCTTCAAGATTTTGCCAGTGTTTGTAAGCATATACTCTTGCGACAAAGTTCTCGCGAAGAATAGCATCATTTAAACGACCATTTTCTTCACAAGGTAATAATGGGTTTGCGTCCATAATCTCTTTTGCAAAAACACCAACACCATCAGAAACCAATGCATTTCCTTCTGGACTATATTGCTTTACGCGTTCCATGCCACAGCTTGGGCTTTTAGCACAAAATACATAACCACTTAAATTTTTTGTCATTGAAGCAACTTTTTTGCCATAAGCGCTGAGTGCATCAGTGACATCACCTGACCCATCAGGTCTTGACACGCTAATAATATCATCACGTTTAATTTGACGAATAGTAGGGCGTGGAATAGGTAATCCAATAGCAACTTCGGGACAAAAAGACTTATACGTGACATGTTGTCCAAACTCATTAATACAAAAATTTGACGGTTTGTTACTCGCATCGAAGCGAACTTTCTCTCCAACTAAGCAAGCACTAATACCAATATGTAGGTCTTTTTTGTCAACAGTATGAATCATAAGTACACCTCTTAATTGAGCCTTTATTAGTATATAAAGGTGCCAATTGGGTTAAGTAATTTATTGATACCCTGCGTAAAGTGCAAAGCGTCATTAGCAACAGTATAGCAAAGGCAGCCCTCATTTGAGATAGGGTTATGCTGATGTGAACCATCGAGCATAATAAAGTCACCTTTAACATATTCTCCGTTTTCATCATGAAAGGTACCGTCTAATAATAGCGTCAGTTCAAAACCTTTATGAGTGTGCTGAGGGACACCGCCACCAGGCTCTATTTGTAATAAACTCGTATGTATTTCATTTTCATTAAGCTGTAAACGCGCTCTAGATAATTTACCAATATGAGATGTTTTACCTATCTCCATGTTGTTTAACACTTTCGGTAACGTATAAGATTTGTCATTAAAAACAATCGACTTATCTAGTGTTGGTTCAGGCATAATAATATCGTCTGATTGTGAAACTAGGTTGGCCATGGCTTCAAAATCAATCTCATTATTTGAATTATTTACTGCATGACTATCATCGACGATAAATCTATCTAGAAATGCTTCTTCAAAGCTTACTTCTGCTGCATGCTCTGTTAATTGCACAATTTTTTCTTGGCATTTTGGACACATTTCAGCGTGCATAGCTATGCCTGCTGATAATGATGCAGGTAAATCGCCGTCTACAAATGCTTGTATGAGTTCAAATTTAGGGTGATGTTTAATCATTTTCTTCTCCTAACTGCACTTTGAGTTTTGCCAAGGCTAAACGCAAACGAGATTTTATCGTACCAAGTGGTAAATTGAGATGTTCGGCAAGTTGCTCTTGTGACATCTCCATGAAATAGAAACCTTTCACTACTTCTTGTTGGGCTTCAGGTAACTTTTCTATAACGGTTAGTAACTTTTTGTTTTCAAGATGATCATCAAAGGATTCATCATTGCTTACCATGCTTTCTGCAAGGGGCCAAATATCATCACTTAGGTTATCTTCTTTATTACCTTTAATTTTACGAAGCATATCAAAGGTTACATTACGCATTACCGTATAAACCCATGTTGTAGCTGCTCCTTTGTCTTTATCAAACAAATGAGCTTTTCTCCAAACATTGCTCATGGTTTCTTGAACAACTTCACTTGCTTGTGCTTCATTGGGAAACTTTCCACGAGCTATACCTTGAATTTTGGGACCAAAAAACTTAAACAATAGCGTAAACGCTTTTTTGTCTCGTGAATTTGCAACGGCATTAAGCCACTCACAAAGCTGTGGATGATTTATTTTTTCTGACATTTGACTAGATTTAGCATTTGTCACTGTGCTTAGCAAGTTTGTTTGCATCGCTATATCACCGGGTACTAGGTTAAAACTTATAGAGTCATACGGCCTGAAGGTAAAAGTAGATCACTTTAAATTTAATTTAATTTATTTTTGTTATTTAAAGGGTGAAATGAGGAGGTGTTAATCTTTAAGAATAATTGATTGAACAAAGCTTTCTGCTTCTTGAAAAGTATGATCGTATACAAAAGAATTCTTTATTTCTAATTTAACGGGAAGCAGCTCTAACCATCTAGCTACAACCCAATTTGTGTTATTAGTTGGTTTATCATGATATAGGTCATTAAGTTTTTCATCGTTTTCAAACACGGCTTCTAGAGATGCTGATAGTGCATTAAATTTTGTTTTTTCAATTTCTTGAGACCAGTGCAATATTTCTGAGACAGCACAAAACTGTAATTCTTCTTCCTTTTTCACTAGAGATAAAACTCTAACGAGTGATTTACATTTCACATCAATTTCTAGAACGCCATCTTCACCTTGATCAAAATTGATGATCTCTACCCAACTACCCCACTCTATTCCTGACAACTCTGAACTTTGACTTTGAAGTAAAATAATAAACCCCTTTTCCTTTGTGGCAATTTTTACTAGCTTTAAATAGCGTGGTTCAAAAATTCGCAGACGTGTGATGCCATTAGGTAATAAAAAAATGGGCAACGGAAAAATTGGTAATGTTAGTTTTTCTTTCTTCATAATATAATCAATTTTTTTTGAACGATGTCTTTATATACGTTTAAAAGCAGACAAGTGATCAGTAATAAATAAAAAAAGCCCCTGAAATCAGAGGCAAAAACCATGCAGTACAATTAAATTGTAAGCACTTTGGAAAGGGAGTTCACAGTTTAATTAAGGATGACAGTGTCAATTACATGGATAACACCGTTAGTTGTATAAATATCAGAAATTACAACATTGGCTCCACCAATCATTAGCATACCTGTTTCTGCATCAATCATTACATCAATCGTTTGACCAGAAGCTGTTGTCAGCATTTTACCATTTGCAGCATAAGCATCTAGTGAACTCAACGTTGCTTCACCGATAACATGAGTTAGTAATACATTGGTTAATGCTTCTGTATCAGCTAATAGTGCAGATAAGGCATCAGCATCAATCGCTGCAAAAGCATCATTGGTCGGTGCAAATACAGTAAACATCGCATCTTCATTTGATAACGTTGTAACTAAATCTGCGGCAGTTAGTGCAGTGACAAGTGTAGAGAAGTTATCAGGGTCTGCTAATGCAATTTCAACAATATTTTGAGTAGGAGTTTCCATCATTGCTGGTGGTAAAATTACATTATCAATCACATGAATTACACCGTTGTCAGCCATCACGTCAGCAGTACTTACCAATGCTCCATTAACAAATAACATTGAGTTTACAAAAGAGAGCGAAACCATGTCACCGTTTGCAACTTCAACCATATTACCTGATGATTGAGCAACAGTAATTGCTCCGTCTGACATCACTTTTCCAGGTAACACATGATAAAGTAAAATATCAGCTAATTGTTCTGACGTTAAGCTATCTAATGTTCCTGCAGGTAATTTCGCAAAGGCCGCATCAGAAGGAGCAAACACGGTATAATCGTTGTCTAGGTTAGCTAAAGTTGAGTCTAAACCTGTTGATTGAAGTGCAGCTACTAGTGTAGTGAAGCTACCATTCCCAACAGCAACATCTACCAGGCTCATTGCTGGGGCTGGAACTACTACATCTCCTACTACAACAGCATCTATTACATGAATCACACCATTTGTTGTGTAAATATCTTTCATCACGATATTGGCACCACCAAAGGTTAACATGTCGGTAGATGTATTAATGGTTAAAGGGATTGTCGCCATCGAAGCTGTTTCGACCATAGCCCCGTTTAATGAATAAGCAGTTACTGAATCCACAGCGCTTCCAGCAATTACATGTTGAAGTAAAATGCTCGAAAGTACGTCTGGGTTTTCTAATAATGTATTAATAGTTTCTTCGCCAATAAGAGCAAAGGCATCGTCTGTAGGTGCAAAAACAGTAAACATTGTGCTTTCATCAGCAAGTACAACATCTAATTCTGTTGCTTGAAGTGCCGCTACCAGAGTTGTGAAACTACCATTGGCTACAGCTGTTTCAACGATATTTTGTGTTGACTCTACCATGTCAGCTGGTGGTAAAAGCACCGCATCAATAACATGAATGATGCCGTTATCTGTTTGGATGTCTGCCGTTATCACAGTGGCAGTATTGACTAATAAATTACTGCCTTCTAGTGAAAGACCAATAGAGTCACCATTAACCATTTCAACAGTGTTACCAGCAGAACTTATTGCGGCAGCAGCATCTACTTCACTGCCAATAACATGATAAGTTAGGATGTCTGATAATGTGTCAGTATCGGCTAGAAGAGCATCAATTGTTTCTTGACCTAATAATGCAAAAGCATCGTCTGTTGGGGCGAATACGGTAAACTTACTGTTAGTGTCAGCCAGCACTTCATCTAGACCAGTTGCTTGTAAAGCAGCAACTAAAGTGGTGAAACTTCCATTACTAACAGCGGCATCAACAATGGTTGTTGTGACCACAACTTCTTCAACTTCTTCAACCACAACAACTTTGTCATCGTCGTCATCATTACAACCTTGTAAAAACATTACACTTAGAAGGGTTACGCTTATCATTTTAATATATTTCATTTTGGCTCTCTCAATTAATGTTACTGACAAACTTACGATGAAAAAATCAGCTAAGATCACAAAAAAACAATAATAAAAAGTATTATTTCTTTAGTGATCTTTATGAGAAAAACTTACGTAGTAATTAGGTTAACACTAACAAAAATGTACGTTTTTAATGTCAATCGAGGGAATACTATGAATATACTTATTACAGGCGGTACTGGTCTTATTGGGCGTTCTCTGATTAACGTATTAAATGGTGAAAACGTTAACATTACTGTTTTAACTAGAGACATGAGTAAAGCTTCTACGAAATTAAGTAAAAGTATCAAGCTCATCAATATGCTTTCTATTGAAAACATAGAAAATCAAGATATTGTCATCAATTTAGCCGGCGAACCTATTGCTGATAAGCGTTGGTCAAACACCCAAAAAGAAATCATATGCAATAGTCGTTGGACTGTTACCGAACAAATAAGCACGTTCATTCAACAAGCGAAAAACCCACCTAGTTTATTTATTTCCGGTAGTGCTATTGGTATTTATGGTAGACAAAATGTCGAGTCAATCGACGAAAGTTTCCAGGGATTTCATCCTGAATTCACCCATAGAGTCTGTAAGACATGGGAACACAAAGCATTGTCTGCTAAATCAACTAAAACAAGAGTTGCTATTTTGAGAACAGGTATAGTTTTAGATAGTAAAGCTGGCGCTTTATCAAAAATGTTAACACCTTTTAAGTTAGGTGTTGGAGGTAAAATAAGTCATGGTGATCAAGTGATGTCATGGATTCATATTGAAGATGTGATTGCTGCTATTTTACATATTAAAAATACCCCTACTTTGGAAGGCGCAATTAATATCACAGCGCAAACCCCTGTGACTAATAAACACTTTACCGCTGCATTAGCTAAAGTGCTAAATCGGCCTAATTTTATGACTACCCCAGCTTTCATGTTGAAAGTAATCTTTGGTGAGATGGCAGACCTTTTACTTTTTGGTCAGCATGTCATTCCTGATAAACTGCAGAAAAGTGGCTTTAAATTTAAATACCCAACCATTGAAGCGGCATTAAAGAATCTGTTTCAATAGTGAAGGTCATTACTATCGGCACTGCTTAACGGGGAGTTCTTTATCAAAAAACAAGGTGATGTTCGCTACTTCTAGGCCAAATTTTTTCATCGATGTTTTATTCATTACTCTATGCTGGTCAAGTTGATACATCCAATCATCCATGGAAACCTTATAGGTATCATTATCAAGCATAAGATTTAATGTGTAGTTAAATTGAAAGGCAAAACCATTGTGCTTGCCAATGGCTATTCCATCTACATCTTCAGCTGTCCCTGCATATGTGCCATCTAATTGTTTTGTTAATTGCCAATTACGATAGGAAATTTCACCATCATTAAAATAAAACGTTTCTGCTAACACGCCAGTATTTCCTTGCCATTTACCGTTTATCTCAACACAAAATCGTCTGGTTACTTTATTTGTATAATCTTGAACGATACCCCAAGCAATAACATCACCGTTAAAGTAGCTCTTAATGTCAAAGGTGGGATGACTGTCTTGATAATCATTTATAGCCGTAGAGCAACTTGATATTAAAAAAATGACGGATAAAATGAGGGGGAATTTGTATAATCGTTTCATGGTCTTAGCTCTCCAAGCAACTTTCTTCTTAGTCTTTTTTGACTGGTTTGTGGCGATAACCATATCGATAGAAATAATGGGCCAAATGAACTTTGTGTAATGCTGCCGATATAATCACCATTAAAATAAAACCGTGAGTTTTGATTTTGAATTAATAAGGTTAGAGAATCTCCAGCGGATATATTTGGCCAAATATCAATTAATTCAGGAATGAAATGTAGGTATTCGCTTTCTTGAACCTCAAGGTGTTGCCATTGTTCAACTGTACGTTCTATTAAATCGTCGCGGGTAATATCTTTTAAATAGTCAATTTTAAAAACAAGGGTTTGTTTTGTATCACCGTCAATAAAGACACCAGAATCAGAATATAAAGTACTATTATATATATCCCAAAAAAGTACAGTAAACAGTGCACTACCTACTTTTGTAAAGTTAGACTCAATAGTTTCGGTAGATAAATTTTCATCAATATTTATAGGCAATTGATTAACATTTGCACTTAATGTTAATGAGCTGGATATGAGTATCAAAAAGATGATGTGCTTAATCATTTATCATTTCCTTAGGGTAATAAGCATTTTTTAGTAAATACATGACAACAAACAAACAGGCCCAAAGTGGGGCCAATATTAAATAAGTGGTAAGTGCTTGGTACCCTAACTCTACTTTTGCTAAAGAAGCACCCGCTAAATAACTAAATGGCGGGAATATGAACCCAACAATCAATTGATATTTCTTATTCGTGGTTAAAAAATTTAAGCTGTGCGCGATGGTTCCTGCAAAAGCGGACCATAAAACCATTAACCATAAAGGTAAGGTTGATGAACCAACAAATGTGAATACGCCAAGCGCTGCTAAAGTTGAATCTAAGCATACGCCAATAATAGTTACTGACAATATTAATTTAAGTTCTGAAATACGCTGTTTAGATAAATATATATGGACTGAAAGCCATAGCAATACAAAGGGAATAGCCGAATTTCCAATAAGGACTAATCCTAACCAAGAAAAGTTAAAAGCGATTAAATTGAATAACATAATATATCTATATTTATTTTTATAAAGTATACGATGAAAGTCAGTATTTAGTTTAAAAAGAGATGAAATTATATTGTGTCGTTACTCTTTGAATGAAATGCTTATATGTCATCGAAAATTGATCTTATGGATTTTTTACGTCACATAATAAAATGCATAAATGAAGAAAAACAACTTAAAAAGTGCTTAAAATACGCAAGAATCAATTAATTATTCTAATATTTTGGATATTCTTTCACTTTAGCCCTACGAAAGCCCTATAAAGTTAAGGTATAATTGCGTTAATCACTCCTTAATAAACGCTGTAATAAAAGGTATTAATCGTTATGTTTTCCCAATTAAAGCAATTGCCCGCTGATCCTATCTTAGGTTTGTCAGTAAAATTCAAAGCAGATAGTAACCCTAATAAAATAGATTTAGGTGCTGGTATTTATAAAGATGCGATAGGCAATACACCGGTTTTAGATTGTGTGAAAATTGTAGAACAATTTCGTGTTGATAATGAAGCAAGTAAAGCTTATTTAGGTTCTACAGGTTCGCCAGTGTTTAATACTAAAATGACCGAGCTTATTTTAGGCGAGCATAGCGTTATTCGTGAGAACCGCATTCGAACGGTATCAACGCCGGGTGGAACGGGGGCATTGCGTGTTGCTGGTGAGTTTATAAAAAAATGCACACCTGGCGCTACTATTTGGGTAAGTAACCCAACTTGGGCAAACCACAAAGGTGTATTTGAAGCCGCTGGTTTAATTGTAAAAACATACCCATATTACGATTATGAAAACAACTGTTTAGACTTTGACGGAATGTTAAATGCGCTTAAAAACATACCAAAAGAAGACGCTGTGTTATTACACGCATGTTGCCATAATCCCAGTGGTATGGATTTAAATAAAGAGCAATGGCAACAAGTTGCAGCAGTGGCGAATCAAGTCGGTTTTATGCCAGTTGTTGATATGGCCTATCAAGGTTTTGGAACTGATTTAGATAGTGATGCTTATGGTTTACGTTTATTAGCTGATACTGTTGAGCAAATGATTATATGTAGTTCATGCTCTAAAAACTTTGGCTTATATCGTGAAAGAATTGGTGCATGTTCAATTATTGGTAGAAGTGAACAAGCGGCTGATATTATTAGCTCAGTATTACTTTCAGTTGTTCGTGTTGCTTACTCAATGCCGCCTGCGCATGGTGCAGCAATTGTTGAAACAATTTTAAGCTCACAAGAATTAACCACACAATGGCATGGCGAATTAAAAGAAATGCGCGATCGCATTAATAACATGCGCCAATTATTAGTCGATAAATTGAAAGAAAATGGTGTAGAACGTGACTTTAGCTTTATCACTTCTCAAAACGGTATGTTCTCATTTTTAGGGATTGATGCTGAGCAAGTTCAGCGCTTACAAGAGGAATATAGCATTTATATTGTTGGCTCTAGCCGAATTAGTCTAGCAGGTATTTCTACTGACAATGTTGATTACTTAACGCAATCAATTGCTAAAGTGCTTTAGTCTTAATTCAAATATTAAAAAGCCCTGATTCGCTGAAAGAGTCAGGGCTTTTTTGATTCTCTTTATCTACTCACAAAAAGACTATAGAATTTTTTCAGCGGTAACAATCAGACCGTCAGCATCAGCATAAAGGTAATCACCTTGATTAAATTCAACGCCACCAAAAGACAATTGAATCGCTCTTTCTCCAGAAGTTACGGGAATAGCTTTTCGTGGACAAGTACCCAAAGCATATAAAGCAACAGGAATGTCGGTAATTTGAAAGGTATCCCTTACATAACCATTAATAACGATGCCAGCATAATTATTTTTATGGGCAAATTTCATTAAATTTTCACCAACCACTGCGAAATATGCTTTATCTACATCAACAACAACGACTTTTCCTGTGCCATCTTCATCACGAAGTAATTTAATAAGATCGGTGTTATTTTTATCTAGCTTGATGGTAATAATTTCGCCATGGCAGTTATCTGCACCGCCATAATTTTGATAGCCAGCGGCTAATACTTGTACTTTGTCACTATATTCATCACAAAGATCTGCGGTGAAAATTGTCATATATCTTTCCTGTTCTTACATATAAGCCAGTATTCTATCATTAAAGCAGTGTTTTATTAGAATATTTGATACTATATATTCACTATTATTGAATAAATATACTTGTATATACATTAGGCCATTCACAATATGAAAGTAGTAACAGGCGTTGTGGGAAACGATATCCATGTTGTCGCCAACCGATTGATTGATCTTTCCTTGCAAGCAAGGGGCTTTGAAGTGTTTAACCTCGGGGTAAATACCTACTTAGAAGAATTTTTTGACGCTGTAATTGAAACCGGCGCTGAGGTTTTGTTAATTTCTTCATTAAATGGCGAAGCTGAAGGTTGGGGGCGTGAAGTACCATTGCTTAAAGCAAAATACAAAAATTTAGATGACGTGATTATGATGATTGGTGGAAATTTAGTGGTTGGTACCGGTAATGCTGATGACATAATTCCACGTTACAAAGGTTATGGATTCGATATTGTTTGTCACCAAGTTGATTTGAATACCGGTTTAGACTCATTAGAAGTTATGATTAAAGAGAGAAAGTTAGAAGTGAGAAAAAGCTCATGAGTTTATTACAAGAAGAAAGAGAAATTATATTAAACAATGAATATGTTGATAGCTTTGATTTTTCGGAAGTCTCTGAGTTTGTAACCAATGCCAGTAAAGAACTCTTTATCTCACATCAATTTAAAAATCAGAAAAAGATGTTAGTGCAACCTCGTGGAGGCTTTCCTACTTATAACAAGCAGTTCGCGCTCTATGAGTTTTTTGTTGATGCGAATGTTGATGTATTACCATTAACGATAGACTCCAATACTCGCTTAAACGATTACGCTACGTCGAAGAAAATGTTGCGTTTAAGTGAAGAAAACGACGTGGATATGCTAAATGGCTATCCGCTCGTTAACCATGGTTACCGTACTACGCGTAAAATGATCACGCATTTTAATAAACCGGTTAGTTTACGTCATGGAACACCTGATGCGCGCTTGTTAATTGAAACAGCTATCGCATCAGGAATTTTTGAAATTGAAGGTGGCCCGATTACCTACCTTTTACCTTATTCCAAAAATTTTCCGTTAGATAAAGCATTCTTGTATTGGAAGTATGTTGAACGCGTGTGTGCCAATTATTCGAAATTGAATGAACCGATTAACCGAGAATCATTTGGGCCATTAACCGCAACGTTAGTGCCTCCTTCAATTACTATCGTTATTCAATTACTGGAAATGTTGTTGTCATTAGAAGAAGGCGTTAAATCTTTTTCCGTGTCATTTGCCCAGCAAGGTTCGATGAATCAAGATATTGTTACGGGTGCGGTACTTAAAAAGCTTGCTAAGTTTTATGCGGCAGAAATCAATTGTTCAGATGCTGCTATTAATTTGGTTTATCACCAATGGATGGGAGCTTTCCCAATGAATAAGGATTATGCCGAGCAATTAATCAGTATTTCCACGGTAATTGCCTCTATGGTGGGCGCGGATAAAATAATTACCAAAACCCGAGAAGAAGCATCTGGTATTCCAACGAAAGAAGCCAATGCTAAAACGGTTGCGAACACACAATATTCTCTAGGTATATTAAATGGCTTACCTAATGTTGTTGATGAGGAAGAAGAGGAAATTCTTACCTTAGAAGTTAAAGCAATTATGGAAGCGGTATTTAATGATCCTGCTGATACCTTGTGGCGTAAAGTCTTTAATTCAATTAAAAATGGTGTGATTGATGTGCCATTTTCTCCACATATTATTAATCATAATAATATGATCACTGTGCGTGATGCTAAAAAGAATATTCGCATTATAAAGCGCGGTAATGTGCCCATTCCTGATCGTTGTTACGCCTATGAAAAATCTCAATGCAACTTGACGAAAGATACCACAGATATTGTTAACGACATTATTCATGACATAGGAATTATGCAATGAGCCAGATAAAAAATTCCGAAAACGGCCAAGAAAAGTTACTTATTGATGTTGGCAGTACTTATTTTAAATTAAGTACGAATAACAGTATCGAGCAACACTTTCGTGACTTTAATAAATCAATTATTGATGATTTAACGCATAAGTGTGGTCAATCAATTGAACGGTTTGATAAAAAAGATATTCATATTTGTTCATCGGCTAATGGTGGCTTAAGTACATTAATCATCGGGGTGACGAATTCATTTTCTTTAAAATACGCAACCAATATTGCTTTTAATTCAGGCATTAACATTATTGACACGATACTTTTTCAAAATATTGCAGAGTATTCGATTCCAAGTGACTTAATTGATGTTGTTATCATTACAGGCGGTATTAATTCAAACGCCGATAATTTTTCAGAGGACTTATATCATTATTTGGAAAAACTCAATTATTCAAATGTTGTCTTTGTTGGCAGTGAGCTTGATGCTCCCGCCATAAAAGAAAATATCAATCATGTTGTCGTATTGCCCAATATTATTGATGACCGACTACATATTGTTGAAGATAACTTGAAAAATTATTTAACAAACCTTTATCAGCTAGACATTGAAGGCAAGGAAGATATAAAAGGTTTATATAGCATTACCGATAATCAAATATTTTCTACCCCTTATGTTGTCAATAAAACACTGCCGTTTATAGACTCTAAATACTCGGTTGTTAATCCATTTGTATTACTTGATATTGGTGGCGCAACCACTGATATTCATTATTCAAAAGATTTAGTCGATGAAAACATCGTTACCGAAAATGAATATGATCGATTAGTCTTCAAAAAATTAGGCGTTTATAAATCTAAGCAATCATTAATTTTTGCCGCCAAAAACAATGAATTTGTTTATGAATTATTAATGCATTTAAAAGTGACAGAAAACATCTTTGAAGAGCAAAGTGAAAAAGCCACTAAAATATTGATGCAATTAGCAATATTCCTAGTTTTATGCAAAATTTCTCATTACAAAAAAGCCTATGTTAATCTAAAATTATTATCAGTGAATTCTTTTGTACTGACCGGTGGAGTTACGAAAGTATTAACCGTTGAAGAAATTGAAAATATTATTACTTTTTTTTATAAGAAAATTTTGAATTCAGACCATAATCCAGCGACCGTACTAGATAGTAATTATGATATCTGGACATTAGGTGCAGAAGGAAAAGCAGCATGTCAATAAACTGTATAAGAACGCTTCTTGAAAATGCGGTGAGCACACATAGCGATAAAACCGCGCTTGTATATAATGAAAAAACGATGACCTACGGTGAGTTATTCACTAAAGTGAATCAAGTTGCTTTCTACTTAAAAGAGCTCGACTTACCTAAAGATTCGCGAATTGGTATTTACTCAAGTAAAAGCATTGAACAAGTCATTGCGATTCTTGCAATATTGTCGACGGATTATATTTTAGTACCGCTCACTAAGTTGCTAAAGCCCGAACAGGTTGAATACATCATTAATGACTGTGGCATTAAGTGCATTATTACGGACAAGCAACAACTTGAAAACATTGATGAAGTAAACTTTTCAGGTAAAGTGATTTCCTATCAAACTACCGATAGTGACATGGCGTCGTTTGAAGAAATTTTCAAATATTATAATAAGCCTTATCATTGTAATATCAATAGTTATAGCAGCGCGGTGATCACCTATTCTTTTGGTATGTCTGGCCGACCTAAAGGTATTGTTATATCGCACCGTAACTTAATTGATTCAGCCCGGGTTGTTTCTCAATATCTTTCATTAGAACAAGACGATGTTATTTCTGGCACGTTAATCTTTAATTTAGATTACGGTCTGAACCAAATTTTTTGTACGCTCTATAAAAAAGCGACGCTTGCGTTACATCTATTTATACTGCCGGAGGACTTTTTTAATCATGTTATCAACGATAAAGTCACCGTTATGCCACTAATGCCGGTCAACATTTCTCAAATATTTGAAGACTCTGGACAAAGAACACCAAGCGCTGAATTATTCTCTCACGTGAAAACTATTACTTCTTCAGGCGGTAATGTCACGGCAAAAATGATCAATGACTGTAAAAATACCTTTTCAAAAGCTGATTTTTATTCAATGCACGGCTTGACGGAAGCGTTTCGCTCAACTTATTTAGATCCATCACAAGTAAAAATTCGACCAGATTCAATTGGTAAACCAATCGCAGATGTTGAGCTTTATGTGATTAATGAATCCGGTAAAGAATGTGCGGTCAGAGAAGTTGGAGAAATGATTCATCGTGGCGGTTACATTTATAAAGGTTTTTGGAATGCACCCGAACAGAATGCATTACGTTTTAAGTCGATTGAGATTTTAAAGAACGTTATTGAGCTTGAAGGACAATTAACCGATGAAATTGTCGTTGCGACTGGTGATTATGTTTACAAAGATGAAGAAGGCTATTTCTACTTCGTTTCAAGACATGATGACATGATTAAAACACGAGGCTTTAGAGTTTCGCCTTATGAAATTGAATCTGTTGTTGCAAAAAATATTGTGCAAATAGATCAATGTGCGGTGTTTGGCATAGATAATGAGCTTATCGAAGAGGAGATCATTATGGTTTATTCTGCTATGAGTGAGATCTCTGAAGAAGAAATTGTGTTTGAGCTGAAAAAGCATTTAGCGTCATACATGATCCCAAGTCGTGTGATTTACAAAAAATCACTGCCATTGGTTCAAACGGATAAAAATAAAATTGATAAGGACGAACTTAAAGCGGAATTATCCCGCGTGTAAGTCGTATCTTTATTGAAAAAAGTAATATTAAAAAATAGTGATCTTAGGTGGCGGCACATCAGGATGGATGACAGCTGCTACTTACGTTAATAAACAGGCATGCGTAAAAAATCGTGGGATAAACATTGTGTCGCCATTGGCTGATCTGCTGGTTTTTTTGAACCTTTAGAGTCTACCGGTTTACATTTAATTCAAAGTGCAATCGCTAAATTTATGGGGTTATTTCCGCATAAAGGCTTTGATCAAATTGATATAGACATTTTTAACAATCAATCAAAAACAGAACTAGAATATATAAAAAATTTCATTGTTTTACACTATAAAGTGACTGACCGTGATGATTTTTAGTTTTGAGTTTTTGCCGAGATATGAAAGTATCTGAACGCTTACAAGCAAATATAGATTTATATCAAGCTAATGGTAAAATTTATCGAGAGAATGTGGAATTATTTATTAAAACATCTTGGTTAGCGGTAATGCATGGCCAAGGATTAAAACCAAAAGGTTATCATCCTCTTGTTGATGTATTAAATGAATTTGAAATTCAACGTCGCTTAGATCACATAAAGTCAGTGATTGATAAATCAGTAGAAACGATGCCACGACAAAATGACTATATTAATTAATACTGTAAAGCTGATTAAAAACAATCATTATTGAGAGAAATTTAGATAAATTTTTTAATCAGCGTTGTGTCGCTTTATTTTATATCTAACACTTCTCGTTGTTCTGCCTTTTCAATTCGAATATCAAAGTCACGAGGCCAATCAGAATTGTCATAATCAAACTCAGTGGACTCAACATTATTTCTATCTTCAGACTTACCGCTTACATCTGTCATGTTACTTCTCTTTAACTTTTATTTATTGTTGTATTATTACAGTTAAAATAGGTTTTTATCAAGTTTTTATCAAGTTTTTGTCATTTTTATCGTTAATTTTGTTGTAATTTTACAAGATTTTATTATTTGAATAAGAAGGTTGAACGTTCATATTTAGGATAGTTAATTCAGTTGAACGACTTATTTTAATACTTATAGTTAAATTATTAGGGAAGGTTTTGCTATATTTATTTTACTTCCATATAATAAATGTAAGCGCTTTCGCGCGTGTTAATTATTGCAACGAATCGGATTATGACAATGACAATTT
>Ga0233426_10002012_pt1 | contig 17655 bp, 7 predicted proteins | sample SI_118_April2016_6_FD_179875 | JGI IMG/M metagenome (GOLD analysis project Ga0233426, IMG submission 179875) | Seawater microbial communities from Saanich Inlet, British Columbia, Canada - SI_118_April2016_10_MG | ecosystem: Environmental > Aquatic > Marine > Inlet | place: Canada: British...
TTCTTTTACTGCTAAATGTGTACTATATATGTCCTGTTTTTGATTACTCCTACTCAAGTTTGGTGCATAAGCAGGACTATCAGGAATTTCATATATACCTTCTTCGTTTTCTGCTAAATGTGTACTATATATGTCCTGTTTTTGATTACTCCTACTCAAGTTTGGTGCATAAGCAGGACTATCAGGAATTTCATATATACCTTCTTCGTTTTCTGCTAAATTTGTACTATATATGTCCTGTTTTTGATTACTCCTACTCAAGTTTGGTGCATAAGCAGGACTATCAGGAATTTTATATATACCTTCTTCGTTTGCTCCATTATTTAGCACGTTATTGATAACATTTTCTTCTTGTTCCAAGAAATCTTCATTGATAACGTTCTCCTTATTTGCGGTGTCTTCTGCAATAGCCTCTTCATCTGCAGCGTCTTCTGCAATAGCCTGTTTATTTTGTTCCACAGGGTTCCGAATTATTTCATCTTTTCCAGAAAAATCAAAATTCTCCAATTTATTTTTTGAAAATGATACATTTGTTAATTGATCAATATTGTCTTCCGTAATTATTTTCATTTGTACATTCATCGTGTGTAATTCTTGCATAAGTAATTTGAATGCATATGGTACTTTGATAATACTGAATGATTTTCCATAAATACGTCCTTTTTTGATTCTTTTCATGTCAACTCCCGAACTATCTGCGGAAACGTACTTAGAATTAACATTTGGTTTCGGAGGATCGACAAATTCTATGGGTCCATCACATAAAGGACTGATGTATATGTTTTTCACATGGTTGTAAATTGCAATACTACCTGTATTATTACATATAGCCATATAGTACTCGTCACCACGAGATAACATGGACTCTTGAAGAAACATTGACGCACCGTATCCAATCATTCCATCACGTTCCATTTCTCCTATTCTCAATCCGCCATCATTGGCTCGACCTTTGGTTGTTTGTCTCGTCAAATTCGTTCTTTCGCCTTTTGCTCGAAAATTTATTTTGTCTTTTACCATGTGTTTTAATCTCATGTAATAAGTTGGACCAATGTATATATCTGCTTCAAGTTGTTTACCAGACATTCCATTGTACAATATTTCAGATCCATGGGAGTGATATCCATATTTCGGTAAGATGTTGCCAAAATCGCTATAAGGCGAGGAATCTTTATTTATAAAGGCGGTACAATCCCCATACCCTCCGGATTGAAGACATGCTTTTCCCATAACACTTTCAATCATTTGACCAATTGTCATTCTTGATGGTAACGCATGTGGATTAATTATAAGATCGGGTTTAATTCCGTCAGAGGTAAATGGCATGTCTTCTTCGGGAATAATTTGACCAATCGTTCCTTTTTGACCACATCTGCTACAAAACTTATCACCAATCGCAGGTACACGTTCTTCACGAATCGACACTTTTGCTATTCGGGAACCCTTTGTGGCATTTGTGATATATGTTTTGTCAACATATCCGAGTTGTCCTTTCTTTGGTTTTACAAAGCTAACGTGTTTATTATCTTCATCACCAGAAATCCATGATTCTGTTCCAATCAACGGTGTTTTATCATTGACTTTTGTATTAACCTCAATCACACCATATTTACCTAATTTATCATTACCACCTTGACTGAATGTTATATTTGTACCATTTTCAAGTTTTTGTTGTTTGGGATATGGTGAATCGTTATCATCATCATCGTCATCATTTCCATCTCCATTACCCACATCATTACCATTTTCACCATCTTCGTCATTATTTTCATTACTACCATATGTTTCATCTAGTTGAGAAGAGGAGATGGTGTCAGTAGTTTCCTTGCTTTCGTACATTGATAGATAGGTAGTACGGAACAATCCGCGTTTTACTGCGCCTTCATTGAATAATATTGAATCTTCCACATTGTATCCACCGTATACCATGATTGCCACTATTGCATTTTCACCATACGGGTGTTCTTCATTATTCATTAGTCGTGTGTATCTACTTTTTATCAAAGGAACTTGACCATAATTCAGAAGTACTGCCATTTTGTCCATTCTTGAAAAATAATTCGTATTATAAAGTGAAACGGCTTGTTGTGACTGTCCACAAGAAAATAAATTTCGCGGCAACTGGTTGTTTTCGGGAAAAATTATTTGATTACCCATATATCCTAGCATTAGTGATGGGTGAATTTCAAGATGAGTGTATTTTGTTTTGGTCTCCATTTGTTCCTTATAGTTCGCTATCATTGCCGTCTCTTCTTCCGTTGTGTCTATATATGCAATAGACCCAATACTGTTTTCACTTTCTTCTTCCGTCGTTTTAATTTCACCATTTTCGTTTGGTGCACTATTTCCAGTACCATATAACATGTCGTTCCATGTAAAATTATTACTTTTGATATCTGATAGACGATTTGTATACCCAACTTTGTTTCCTTGAACCGTAAATACAGGTCGTGTTAGTCTTCCAGCGTCAGTAAATATGATAATCTGGTTTTTTTGAATGTTCCAACTTATACTGACATAAGGAGAAAACGTACCAGATAATCTCATTTTACGAAGGATACCCATGATAACGTTCGGATGCTTCTGTTCGGATTCTTCAGAATTATTACTAAAAATACCAATCCATGACCCATTCAAAAATACTTTTGTATTATTCTTTACAATTGCCGGTCGTAATTTTTTTAAAGGTATCATCTGTAATAATTTGATTAATACTACGTCAATGAACCTTTTATTGTTTTCTTTTGTAAAAGATTCTGTAATATGAGCACCTAACGCCAAATATTTATGTAATCCTATTTTTGATCCATCAGGAGTGTCAAGTGGATCGATCAGACCGTACTGCGAATTATGAAGTAAATGTGGTTTCACTATTTTAGTAGAATCGTCCATAGGAGTAACAACTTTTCGCATGTGCGACATGAAACTATTATATGATAATCGTTTAACATCTTGAATTACGCCTTTCTTACCTTCTCGTGTGTAATTTGTGGCACCCCATCGTCCTTTAAAAGCTTTTTTAATGCCGGTGTTCATATCATTATACGGTGGGAAGTATTTGTTTTTGTTGCTAATGATGTCTTTGAGGATATCTTCAATTGTATTTTTTTCGGTTTGTCTCAGAAATTTGTCAAGATCAGCCTTTACTTTCAAACTGTATACCTTGAAATATTCCGTAAATAGTCCATACAGAAGTGTACCTGATGTTTTTACTCTCTTGAATTTGTAACTATCACGATCGGTTTCATTTTGAATTCCACTAGATACAGCGAGCAAATTGTAAACCATATATCCAAGAAACATTGCCTTCTCTATGTAATTATTACCTCCTATGTTTGGTAGAAAGTATTCATTTAAACATTCAATTACATTAAAATCTTTACGATTTTTCACAAATTGACTCATATACTCTATTGCGTCACATTGGGATAACACGTAATTATATTTCACCTTTTCGTTATTTTTATTATCTTTTTTGCACGAGCTACATTTTGATTGTGGTGTCTTCTCTCTAGGATGAGTCTTACATATTACAGTAGTGTCTTGAATAGAGGGACGAAATAATTCAATCATGTCACTGTTCGTTTCCAGGTCTAGCAGACACATTTCAATAATCTCCTTGTCAGATACAATACCAAGGGCACGAAAAAGTATGAACAGGGGAATGGGTCTATGCAAATTAGGGACATCTACGACAATGTTGTTGTTAGTAAACTTGGCATCTGGAGCAACAATTCTAACAGATAGTCTTCTTGGAAGCATTGCCGTATCTTCTCCTGCGGTTCTTATGTCTGCGAGATACGAATATGGACTTAACTTGGTTTTGTCCTTGTACACACGTAACATATTGTTGCCAAATTCTTCTTGGCTTACTATCGTTTTCTCTTTTCCATTGATGATAAAATAGCCTCCGTAGTCATTTCTGCATTCTCCCATATTATATCTTTCTAATTTTGACATTCCTGATAATATGCACTTATTTGATTGCACCATAATAGGTATAGAACATAACGGAATTTCGAATCGTTCTATACCCTCATTATTTTGATTATTACCTGTAGCGTCTTCTTTTGAGGGACCTTCTAATTTTATCGTCACATTCATTTTAACATCCATTTCGTATGTTTTATTCATTAATCTACATTCATTTGGGTATAGATATCTGTCCGTGTTATCATCCTTGTCTTTGGAGACAACAGCATCGTTTGAATGTGTTATTGGTCGTCTATATTGAATCCCTTTCGTTACGATATCATTACTAGTATAGTCTTCACCAAAAGTCACCGTCATTTTCTGGTTGCTGTTGTTACCAGATTCCTGACCTTTCATTTGAGGGGATATTTCGAACCTATTAAATGGACTGTTATCTATGATATTCTTTATTCCTCTGTCGACAAATGCATTGTAAGAATCTGTATGATGCTGGACGAGAACTTGGGGATTGTCTTCAAAATATTTTTGAATCACGTTCCAAGTGACATTGTTGAAACTATTGGAACACTTATCGATGTCAATAGTGTTCGTTGGGGATTGAGACATATGTTAAATAGACAGTTTACAAATTATCAACACTTGATATAAATTGATAGTAGTAATATTATATGACAATCCTTATATAATATTATAACAATATTCTAAGATACAATGTTATTCATATGTTTTTATATTTTCTATTGGTTTATAAAATTTTCGTCAAAAGGTTCATACCCTTCAATACGATAAGAAGAAGTAATCCAGCAAACCAAGCAACAACCGGGAAAAACACTAAACCATAGGATAACATCTCATACCCATTTTTGCATAAAGAATCCAAAATGACTACCACAAACAAAATGTAGACAATCTTCATGATATAAATTATCATTTTGTGTGTCTCGCTCATTTCGCATGAATAATCACCTAAAGCCATTTCATTAGGTTTCTTTGCGTTTCCAAGGATCAATGCTATTAAGGATAGTACGCTTAGGGCTAGATATATTTTTGCAGGGGTACAGAACTTTCCAAACTTCATTTTATATATAGTGTGAGAGAGAGAGAGTGGTTGGAGATTATTTAAATTTCTTTTATAATGTAACCCAATAAAAGAAATTTTTTTATTGTACAAAATTGATTGTACATTTTTTAATATAACCATTCTAGTATAACGCAAATATACATACAGGTGAAGTAAGAAACCTTCTTGAAATGACGTGTGAGACAATCTGTTGTTTAATTATATTTCCCACATTCATCTTATCAACAATGGCGAGATCAATATTCGGAAATCATAGAACCTCGCCATCATAAGGGGAATAAATATTATACTATTCTACTGTGATACTGTGATATTATTATGTTCTTTGCAGAAGACATGTTTACCCACATATTTCCTACATTATTCTTAATTATTTCATGTACTGCTGTTGAGTAGGATAAGGGTTTGCAGAACTAGGAGTAGGCTGTCCTGAGAAATTATTACCTAAGGTTACTAAATTATACTGAATTCCACGAATCGCATTTGTAAAACCCCACCCTCCACCTAGTTGTTTACGCGAACGTTTTCTCCTCGTCAATCTTTGTTTGGAACGTTTTGTCTTGTATACACGACGACGTGTTAATTTGGATTGCGTCTTGCTTTGCCCTTTTGTTTTATTTCCTTTATTCTTCTTATGGCTGCGTGTCTTTCTATAATCGTACATATTGGAAAATCTTATTCGTAACAAGTATATGTATTCTATACATTTACATAGTAAAAAAAGATAAAATATGATATCGGATACAAATTTTATCTTTTTTAATATTTTATATTTTATTTTTTTATATTTTATGTAGTATACATTTTTATTTACTCTATATTTACATGAGTTAGCATATGACGACGACAACACATCTTAGTCAAACATAATTCATCCATAACCTTGCCTTCTATTGTCTTTTCAACATTAGTAATATCTAAATAAGATACTGTATTTGTCGAATTTATATTGCATCCAATCTCACCTTTTTGAATTTTGCGTTCTCTAACTTGTGTCATATACCATTCATGCTTATCAGCTAGTACTTTTCCACATGTAAAACATTTTACAGGAATTATCATTTTATGTAAGTAAGCAAAATGAACAATTTATTCGTAATATATATATTATGAGTATTTCTTTATATTATACAATGTAGAGAAATACCTGACAGAATAATCAATTTTATATTAGTCACATTTGTCACCGTAGCATTTACGATTATAGTAATAGTAATCAATATTCTTTTTGGTTCCATCGTCATTACGTCCAAATGTAGGTCCGTCAGCTCCACCTGCCATGCACTTTTCGGACCCATCGATAGAAGCATACACACAACACGAGGAAAACTTACATGATTGTTCCGAAAAACTATTACAATGTGTCTCTAATTCATGCGATTTACCTTTCATCTCTTCGCAAAAATGATCGGCGGGTTCTTCCAACACATCGCCTTTATTTTTTGTTTTATTATCAAATGCTTCTAATTCCACTGTTTTGTTTTTTCCGCTAGTATGGATCTTTGGATTCAAATCAATATTTTTCATAGAAAAAAATACCATTGTTCCTAACATGACTACGACTACTAAAAGAATCGCCGGAATATTTGTCATATTTAATATCTCCGAACAAGTATTTTGAATGGAATGAATATGTAGACTAGATATCAGATATCACAAGCACAAATGTCTCTGTTATTCTTATTCTTATAAATATTGCATATTATATTTTTTATGAATCGTAACATCAATTATCAAGGATTACTTGTTATAACAACCGCCTTTTTTATTCTTTTCGTTTTAGTTACTATTTTCTGCTTTTTCATATCTATTTTATCAGTACCAGGACTATGCATCTTTTTATGGCAATCTTCACAAATAGTAACCAGATTAGCAGGATGATTTTTATGATACTTTCCATCCTTCACTAGCCCTTCCGTATTTGCCTCTACTTGATGAATTAGATGATGAACCTCGGTTCCTTTTTGTTTATTACATATTTCACAAACAGATACTATCTTCCTTGCGTTGTATTTCGATACGCTCGCATCCAATACGGTATTTATTTTATTATGATTATTTACTTTTTTATTGTCGTATTTTTCTCGTATGTCAAATGCTCTTTGTAAAAATTTATTTGGTAAATTTAGTGATTTACATACCTCCAGACCGTACATACTATCTCCGGATCCTTCCTTTAATTTACGGTCATATATCAATATATCACGTGACGGATCATATCGTACCGTTAAGTGTTTCATACTTAATCTCGTCATTTCAGTGACTTCATCGTAATCCACGATTTCATGTAGATGTGTTGCGAATATAGCACTCACATTATTCTCATGTAATTCTTGTATTCCAGAAACAAATATACTTAATGCTGATTCATGCTCTGTACCCGAACACAACTCATCACCCAATACCATACTCCGACTATTCGTTTGTGACAATATTACTCGTAATTCAGACATTTCAACCGCAAAGGTAGACAATCCTTTGAACAAATTATCATTCCCAATAATTCTGGTAAATAATTTCGTATATGGCAAGTATACCATTTTACTACAAGGTACAAACAATCCTGATTGCGCCATGATAAGAGAAATACCTATGGCACGAATTATACTCGTTTTTCCCACAGCATTCGTACCATATAATAAAATAAGATCGTTCATAATACGTTCCTTCTTATTTATTCCTAACCCAATATCATTCGTCACATAAAGTTCTTCACCATTCAAATGTTCAATTAACGGATGTCTTATCTCCTCAAAAGAAACATATGATTTTGTTTTCTCATTTACCGGAGCATCATCTATTTGAGGACGATGATATCCATATTTTGAAGCAATGTACGCTCCGTTTTGCATAACGTCAATATTCGCGACAAACGCCGAGACCAGATTTATGTTATCTCGGACTTGTTTTGTTTTATAAGAATTCAAATATCTGGAGTATTCACAAATAATCAAATTCTTCAAATCACCTTTTTTATCCACGATATCATGACATACTTTATTAAGCAATACATTTCCAATATTATACGTAGATGAACTTGACGACGCCGACGCAGATGTTAACGTTATTTCCTTAGGAAGTTTTATAGTCATGCCGTCACTTCTACGGATATTAATCTCATTGTTTTCTTTCGGAAAATTATTAATTGCCTCTTCCAGCAGTTTACCACGACGTTTTGTACATTGCAACATAATACCTCCTTTCTCGGTTTCATGAAATTTAACGTAGCAAGGTATTTCCACAGGTGCACTACTGGCGGATTTTCGCGTGGAAGATTTGGACTTTTTCTCCTTCGTGTGCAATAGCTCGTTATAAAACTTTTGTATTGCATAGAAGTTATCCCAACTCTCTTTCAAAATGGTCACTGTGCTATCTATATCTTTGTTAACTCCTTCTTTAAATACATTCTTTTCTCCATCCATAGAATTTAATAGTTTGCAGTCATTTAATATTAATGTATCATCTATAAATTGATACAAACTATCGCAGATGGAATATATATTCGTCAGTTGATAAATTTCTGTGTCCACCAATCTTTTATTTTGAGAGATAGAATGAATTGTACATGCCAAATACGTATCTAGATAATTTTGAAGATTAACAGATTTGTCCAAATTCATAAGGAAGCTCACAACCTCTTTTATTTCCAGAAGGTTCTGAGATAACATGTAAAACATTGACGGTACCACTTTACCTAGTTGTATTTGTCTATGAAATCTGTCTATATCCATCACGTTCTTGATGATTTCTCTCACCATCTTATATATCATCTCTTTTTCCATTTTATCTTCATCCTTGTAAGGTTCCTTCATAAAATCAATCATATCATATCTATCTACAATTTCCTTTGCATCTGTAATCGGATTTAATATGTTATACTTAAAAAGGCGCCTACCCATGGAAGTTACACAATTATTAAGAAAGGTACTTACACATGATAATTTCCCAGTGTAATTACCATCTTCCACAATATTCAATTGCTTTAAAGAATGATTGGCGAGTACCATTCTACTGTTGTTATTTTCAAAGATAGGTTCCCTTATACTTGTGATTATATCTGGAGAATGACTGCTTAAAAATGATAGTAATAAGACATAACATTGTATTCCAAATGAATATTGTAGTGTACTAGCGTCATTCATAATGGAATCGCTAATGACACTACCAAAACATTCTTCGATTACTTCTTTCTGATATATCTGTTTTTCTGCGTTTTCAACTCTGTCATCTTCTCCCTCTTTCTTACGATGTATTTTTCTCCCCTGTAGGTTTATGTAGCTTTCTACAGAATTTAGATCATCGTCTGATAGATTAGAAACTAAGACCACCTCTGAAGGATTATGACTCGATATGTATCTCTCTAATTCATCATACGAAGTATGACAACGTATCATTTTTTTATTTGAAGTCAATTCCTCTTCTATAACAGCTTCGAATATGTAACTTGTCCCAGATATGACATCAAAAGTAGATACACCGATAATTAACATCTTTCCATTGTTATGTATCCAAATACACATCGAATTATTTGAGGCAGAACTAAGAGATCCACCGCTGTCGTCCTCTGGCTTTAAGTATGATCCAGGGCTATATACTGCCAGTAAACTTCTTGTTGTATTTGGTTCGTTTTTATCTTGTTTATAGACTACTGCAGTGAATTCAGCGTTTAATATTTTGTTAAGATATGTATCCAACATATAATCTCGAAATCCTAGCAATAGCGTATCATCTGTTTTATAAGCTAAGTTCAAATTAGCACATTGTTTATACAATAATATATTCTCATCTGTCACTTCTTTGGTTTCTTTATTTACTTTCGTGTATACCTCATAAAAAGCACCTACATGATACAATAGTATGGTTTTGTCCCCATATTCATGGGTGTATTTGTGATATAAAGTAAAGTACTCATTTAACATTGACATGTTTAGATATAAATACATTGTTAATATATTTATATGGTTTAAGGTAACATATGTATATTAATATTAGAGAAATGTCACAAAATATATGTAGTCGTCACCTTATAGAATATAAGGAAAACTACATTGTATCCCCCTGCAGAGGAAAATGTAAAAAGTGCAAAACGAAACGGGTACACGGATATAGTAACCCGGATCATGTCACCAATTCATTCGGCTATTTATTCTTATTTCCTGAAATTTGTGATAATTGTGCGAACACTTACAAACAATGTATTTGGTGTGTGACAAAGTGATAAAATAAAAAGATGAAACTAATTATTCATGCTACAATAAATAAAAGTATATATTATTTCAGTATTATATTATATATATATATATATCATCTGAAGGACTGGGGCATAGGGAGATGTCGTTATTTGATTCAGCAAATATTACCATTAGTGAAGATTATACCCTTGATGATCATTATACGTTAAGTACGTCAGACTATTTTTTTGAGTTTACTGCAAGTAACGTGACATTTGATGGAAACGGTAAAACAATTACGTTGGATAATATTGAAGAATTTCAAGGTTTATTTTACAATGAAGATTTTTCATATACAACTATAAAAAATTTGACAATTCAGGTGAATTATGAAAGTATGCTTTCTCAAGATAGAAGTAAGAAAACAGTAAAAGTAGGAGAATCATTTATGTGTAAACAATCCTATGGAAAAAATGCTTCCGAAACTAGAATCGAAAATTGTAACGTCAGTAATGGCTATATTAATAACATAAGTTGTGGAGGAATGATAGGACAATACGGCAAAGTAAAAATGGTTGATTGCACGTTTGAAGGAAACCTTGAAAGTTATTTACATAAAAAAGAGGGTATAAATAGTATAGAATTACTATCAACCGGTTCAGGAGGGATTGCAGGAAATGATCTGAAAAACAGTGTTTTACAACGATGCAAATTTATAGGTGATTTAATTGGGACTAGGCTTGGTGCAGGTATTGTAATGGGGTACGCAGAAGATTGTATACTGGAAGATTGTATATTTGAAGGTAGTATTATAAAATCTGAAACACTTGATCATAACAATAATATAGAAAAGTCCATTATAACGAATGGTATTGATTTCTCCAATTATATTTTAACCGATAGTACATATAATAATATTGGCGTAGAAACTGTAACAGGAAACGGATACGGGTTGAAAGTTGACGTTACTGTATTTGAGAATAATATTTCGTCTGTCACGATGAGTGCAGTAGAATATGGGTACAAAATTGGAGATGTATTAAAAATTCCAGCTGGTACATTAGGATCAGGATCAACAGAGTTGGAATTTACTCTGCTCGCTGCATCTTTTAGTGGTGGTACTTCATTTTCCGGATTATATTCATCTGGAATTTGTGGTAATTATTGTAATAACATGACTATAAATCGGTGTACTTTCAAAGGAAATTTGTTAGGAGATAAAGGATCCGGGATATTGGGATACAAGAGTGAGAATAGTATTGTCAGTAAGTGCACATTTCAGGGAACATCGTTAATATATGACAGCATCACATACACCAACGGAGCTATTATCACAGATAGTTCTGGAATAATAGGGTTAAGTGGTGAATATAATGAAGCAATAGATTGTACATGTAACGTTTCCATCTTAGGAGGTTTTCCCGGTACTAGTAATACACGTGCAAGTGGCATTATAGGAATGTCGAATGATTACGCGAAAGCTATTGGATGCTCAACTAATGCGACTATATTAACTGGAAAAGGTGGTGGAATATTTGCCCCTGCGATCGAGGCGGTATATGCAGAAAATTGTCATTTTGTAGGAGAAAGTATTGGTAGAGATATAGGAGATAAAGCAGGAGGAATAACAGGAGAAGGAATTAGACAAAGTAGTGAAACGATTAATGGTGAAATTGTTTTGACTAGAAATATTATAAAAAATTGTTCATCTAGATGCAATAATATTATTGGATATGGTGGTGGAATTGTTGGAGGTACCGCACGTGAATGCGATATATCCAATTGTAGTGTTGAAGTATTAGACGTAAATGATCCTTCTAATGGTGGAATGATCTCAAAAGAAGGAAATTATGGTGGAGGAATCACTGGTACTGCATTCACAAATTCGGTAATAAACTCTTGCTACGTAAAGTGCAACAAATTGTATGGAACAAGATGCGGAGGAATTATTGGAGGAAGTGGTTCACATAATAACGTTGTCAAAAATTCTTATGTAATAACACAAAACGGTATTGACGAGCATAGTCAACAATCTGGAGGTATTATTGGTGGATACAGTAATAACAATAAAGTCGATAATTGCTACTTCGTTGGAGATATTAACGCACGATACAGTGGGGGGATATTAGGAAGAAGTTCAGTCTATGATCAAGATAGTGAAGTTAATATAAAAAATGTATATGTTGTGGGTAATATAGGTGAAAATAGTACAGGTTCATATGGAACGATTAATAATGAAGGATTTATAGCTACATCAGGTTCATCAGGACATACTCTTGAAAATTGTAAGAGAACGTCCACGTGGAGTGATCCCTCTATTTGGGGAGGTGATATATCTCAGACTACAGATATATTGAAACATATTGAAATTATTGCTGATGATTCTTCCCCAGATAACGATACAGTATTCGTTAGTGGCGAGTATGACGCGAATAATACTCCTTATACATTATCATGGGAGCTATTTCTGTCATTTTCTGATAGTGATACAGTAAAAAATATATTTTCAAGTAACTTATCTATAACAGACTATGCTTTCAGCAGTGTCACGACAGATCCTAACGACTTTGATATTGACTTCGAAATTACTATTACTCTCTCCAACGTTACTCTTTCCGATATTTCTAATGATCAACAGGATAATTTAATTGGTGCATTGAAAACGGCTTATGCGACATTTTATCAAAGGGACACTTCTCGAATTGTAGTTACATTGACAGAAGGTTCTGTTATCGCAACTGTTTTAATATACAAAAACAAGGTTCCTGAAGAAATACCATATTCTGTAACATCTGGTATGAATCTTGTAGGATTTTCTCATGATGCAAAAGTCAAAGGAAATATAGTGAATAATGTGGACAATATTGACAGGATATACGATTGTAATGGTGTAACGTATACTGAACTCATTCGTGATGCAGATTTTTATTATAATTTTGCAGCACATAACGGATATTTAGTTATGATGAAAGACACAGAAAACATTAGTATCAAATATTATGGTGAGACATTTTTGTCTGATACTATTAATTTGACTGAAGGATGGAATTATATTGGATCATCGGTAGATGGTGGATCGAGTTCAGACCAAACGTTATATTTTTATGAATACAATCAGATGAAACATTCTTACGAAGTAATTGATAATTCAAGCTTACCAAAAGATAAAGGTTACATAGTTCATTCAACAGAGACCAAAGAGATCACGGTATAGTATAGTATAGTGTAATCTAATCGATAATGTATATTTTTCTATATTTATTTACTAATAAATATAGTAACAAAAGAAATCATTTTCTGTATATATTATATAATATATACGTATGTAAAATAAAATGTCATGCATTACTTATACTGGGAAAGGGAATGAAGAAATCAATGCAAGCACAATTTCTAACATAGGAAAAGCAAAGGATGTCATTTTCATTGGGTACAATACAATAAAATCTGAAACGTTTCAAGGGAATTGTTACGTAGAGACAATAAATTTACCGTCAACACTAACGAGTATTGGTTATGGTGCGTTTAAAGATTGTAAAAATCTGAAACGAATTACTATACCTTCCTCAGTTCAACACATCGACCGACATGTATTTCATAACTGTACATCACTTACCTCCGTAATTTTTGAAATTGGGAGTCATTTACAGAGTATAGGCGACGGCGATACAGATGATATATATTTAGGATCGGGACTGTCCACGTTTTCTGCCCCCCCATCGGTATTAAATCTTTTTCGTATTGAAGAGGTAGAGACCGCGCAGACTATTTCTGGAAAATCGGGTGTGAAGGTAACTGCTACGGGGGATGCATTATTTCCTAATGGTAATATTGACATTACTGCTGACATAAAGTTGTACAAGGATTACACATTATCATCAAGTAATTACTATTTTGAAATTAAATCGAATAATGTAACGTTTGATGGAAACGGAAAAACCATTACTTTGGATAATATTGAAGAATTTGAAGGATTAATTAAAAACAGTAGATTTTCATATGTCACCATTAAAAATTTAACGATTCGTGTGGAATGTGATACTATGTTATCTCATGATAGAAGTAAGAAAACCGTAAAGCAAGGAAACTCATTTTTATGTAAACAATCTTATGCATTTTCAGCACAAGGTACAACAGAAAATAAAATAGAGAATTGTAAGATAAAAAATGGGTATATTAATAACAAAAATTGTGGAGGAATAATTGGACAATATACCAAAATAAGCAAGGTGATTGACTGCGAGTATGAAGGAAATATAGAAACGTATTTGCATAAAAAGGAAGGCAAAATTAGTACAGAAATTGATAGTCAAGGTTCTGCAGGGATAGCAGCCAATTATTTGAGGAACGATTGTGTTTTCCAACGGTGCAAATTTATAGGCAATTTAATTGGCACTAAGCAAGGAGGTGGTATTATCGCGGGGTATGCTGAAAATTGTACTCTGGAAGATTGTGTATTCGAAGGTAGCATTGTGAGATCTAACTCACTTGATCATAATAACAAAATAGAAAAGTCTATTATAACAGATAGTATAAATGTCGCCAGGTATAATTTAACCGATGGTACATATAATAACATTGGTGTAGAAACAAAGACAGGAGAAGGATACGGGTTGAAAGTTAATGTTATTGTTGTAAACAAACATATTACTTCTGTTACGATGAGTGCAATAGAGTATGGGTACAAAATCGGAGATGAACTAAAAATTCCGGCTAAAACACTCGGATCAGGGTCATTAGAGTTAGTATTTACATTGATCAGTGCCTCTTTAACGAAGAGCTCTACATATATGGGACACATGTCCGGAGGAATTTGTGGAACGTATTGTGATAACATGATTATAAAACGGTGTACTTTCATAGGAAACTTGTTAGGAGATAAAGGATCCGGAATTTTAGGACACCATTGTAATAATAATATTGTTAGTAAATGCACATTTCTGGGCACATTACTAGAAGATGACCATTTCAGATTTTCCAATGGAGCTATTATCACAGATAGTTCAGGTATAATTGGATCATGTGGTAAACACAATGAAGCAATTGATTGTACATGTAACGTATCCATCATAGGAGATTTTCCCGGAATTATTAGTAATTCTCAAGCAAGTGGTATTATAGGGCTGACGAATGATTACGCGAGAGCTATTGGATGTTCAACAAACGCAGATGTATTGACTGGTAAAAGTGGTGGAATATATGCGTCAAGTAATAAAGGCATATATGCTGAAAATTGTCATTTTGTAGGAGAACATATTGGTCTCGATATATCAGATAAAGCAGGAGGAATAGCAGGAGAAGGAATAAGAAAAAATAGTGAAACAATTGATGGTGAACTTGTTTTCACCAGAAATATTATAAAAAATTGTTCATCTAGATGCAAGAATATTAATGGAAATGGTGGTGGAATTGTTGGAGGTACTTCACGTGAATGCGATATATCCAAGTGTAGTGTTGAAGTTATAGACCTTAATGATCCTATTAATGGTGGGTTGATCTCAAAAAAAGGAGATTATGGTGGAGGAATTGCAGGATATTCATTTAAAGATTCGGTAGTAGACGCTTGCTACGTAAAGTGTAACAAATTGTACGGAACAAGATCTGGAGGAATTATTGGAGGATCTAACTCACATAATAACGTGGTCAAAAATTCTTATGTAATAACACAAAACGGTATTGACGAGCATAGTCAACAATCTGGAGGTATTATTGGAGGATATAGTAATAACAATACAGTCGAAAATTGCTATTTTATTGGAGATATTCATGCAAAGTATAGCGGTGGAATACTTGGAAATAATTCATTGTACGATATAGATACTGAAGCTAATATAAAAAATGTGTATGTTGTTGGTACACTAGGACATAATAGTAGAGATTCATATGGAACTAATGGAACAAATGGAACTATTAATAATGACGGATTCATAGCTGAATCATCCTCTTCAGGACATATAGTTGAAAAGGGAAAATTAGAGGAAACATGGACAAATTCGTCATCAACCAATATATTGAAAAATATAGACATTATTACCGACGGATCTTCTCCAGATTCCGATACTATATTTGTTCGTGGTGATCCTAATACAAATGATATACCTTATAGATTAGGTTGGGAACAAACTTTATCGTTTTCCGATAGCGATACGGTACAAAATATATTTGCAGGTTTTATTTCTACAGAAGACTACACTTACGAAAGTATAACGTCTGAACCCAATGATGTTAACATAGATTACAAAGTTAGCATTACATTGTCCAACATTTCTCTTTCCGATATTTCTCCTGATCAACAGAGTAATCTGATAAAAGCATTAAAAAATGCTTATGCATCATTTTATCAAAGACAAGAATCTAAAATCATTGTTACATTGACAGAAGGAACTGTTATGGCTACTATTTATGTATACAATTCTTTGATATCGTTACTTAATTCGCATGAAGCAGCTGTAGACAGAGGCGAGTTTAAATATTTAACATATAATGAAGTGGGTACTCATGAAACGGAATTTGTAGGAGGTATAGCAATAGATTCGCGAGGGTACACGTATGTGTGTGGTTCTACCGATGGCGATATGATTAGTTTTAACATTCTAGACAAGCAAATACATAGGATTTTTGTATATAAATTTAAACCAGATTTGGATATATCGTGGAAAATACAAATTTTCAGTATAAGAACGGCGACCCATATGAACCATGACCGTGCTGTGGATGTAGCAGTAGATTCTGATGATAATCCCGTTATTTGTGGTTATACAATGGGTGCTTTCAATGGTGCTGTGGTCCAAGACGATTATCCTTGGGGTACATCTGATCAATCGAATCCTTTAGGTTTAACAAATATGATTGTAGCCAAATTTCATGGTCAAACAACACACGTATTATGGTTAAAACAAATACCGGAACTTAGTGAGGCTAAAAAGGTAGCTATAGATTCGAATGATAATATATTTGTTGCTACAAGGCATTTAGATACTTCATTTAATTGCACGATTTTTAAATTTGATACAAATGGAAATGAAGTGAAGAGAATAAATATTTCACCTATTATTCAACCTTCGGGATTAACAATAGATACGAATGATGATGTGATTGTTGCTGGTTGGTCTGATGGAATAAAGTGGATGAACCCAAATGAATATGATGGTGAAGGTGGTACTGATACATATATAGCAAAATTTAATAACAATTTAGTGGAACTATGGAGAAACACATATGGTACCGTTGACCCGGTTAATTCACAAGATGATGACCCCTACGATATAGACACAGATTCATCTAATAATATTTACATTGCTGGAAAGCAGGGAATTTATAAAGGGTTTCTATTAAAATATAATAGTAGTGGAGAACAGCTATGGGTAAAAAATTTTCATAACGACGCCAGGGTATATGCGAATAGGGGGTGGGCAGAATGCATACATGTAGATTCATATGATCAGTTGTATGTAACTGGAAAAACGCAAG
>Ga0233426_10002024_pt1 | contig 17590 bp, 11 predicted proteins | sample SI_118_April2016_6_FD_179875 | JGI IMG/M metagenome (GOLD analysis project Ga0233426, IMG submission 179875) | Seawater microbial communities from Saanich Inlet, British Columbia, Canada - SI_118_April2016_10_MG | ecosystem: Environmental > Aquatic > Marine > Inlet | place: Canada: British...
TGGATCAAAACATGACATACGCATTGGTACTTCACGGTGGCGCAGGGGCGCGGCCGGGCACGGATTACACCAAACAAAAGGCCCACCTAGACGGCTTAATCACCGCAGGGCAGGCCAAGCTGATCGGCGGGCAATCCGCGCTCGATGTGGTTACTTGGGCCATCGAAGAACTGGAATCCTCTGGCCTGTATGTCGCGGGCAAAGGCTCCGCACCACACTCGCTCGGCGGCTTCGAGCTTGACGCATCCCTGATGCACGGCCCAAATCGGCGCGCAGGCGCAGTTGCCGCGATTGAAGGCATCCAAAGCCCAATTCGCGCCGCGCAAGTCGTGCTCAACGATGGCCGTCACGTCATGCTTGCGGGCGCAGGGGCGCAGCACGCCGCCAAATCAGCAGGGCTGGCGCAAATTAACGACCCAGAAGCTTACTACACGGAACATGTTTCTCACGGTTCAGCCGATTCCGCCAATCACGGAACGGTCGGCGCAGTCGCGCTCGATATTCGCGGCGAACTCGCGGCTGGCACGTCCACGGGGGGCACATTCGGCAAACTGGTTGGCCGCGTTGGCGACACCCCAATCATCGGTGCAGGCACTTGGGCAGACGATACCGTCGCAGTTTCCTGCACGGGCTTGGGCGAGGCATTTATCCGCACCGCAACCGCCTATGACGTGTCCGCACGGATGCGTTATGCAGGTACGCCGCTGAAACAAGCAACGCTGCAAGTCCTTGATGAAGTTGCAAAATTTGATGGCGACGGCGGTTTAATCGCCATTGATGCGCAAGGCAATATTTCGATGCCCTACAACAGTGACGGCATGAAACGGGCAGCGGTATCTGATACCATGCCGCCGGTTGTGCGCGTGTTTGAACCAGAAATTTAGGTCGGCAAAGGCTCACCAGCCTGCCAGTTGGCCTGCTGCAATTTCTCGATCAATTCCATCGTTTGCGGGCGATCTTCATGCACCAAAAGTGCGAGGAAATCGCCCGGACGGGCCCATTCAAACGACTTAACCACCGCTGAAAATTCCGTGTCCGTCTGGATAATCGCGTCTTTGTGCGACCCAAGACGCATCAACTCGTTCACCATAACCTCGCTCAGCTGCCCAACGGGCCGCCCACGCAGCAAATGAGGCAATTCAGCCACCACAACCATGTCAGGCTCAAAGCTCCACAATGCTTGCATCAAATCGCAGGTATCTTGATCGCTACGATCCCCTGCTTGGCCCGCAATCACCAGCGTCCGCTCGGCTGCAAAGGATTTCACGGCAGGGGCCAGCGCCTTCATTCCGTGTGGGTTATGGGCAAAATCAATCAACAAAGTCAGTCCACCAACCTCGATGTAATTCCCGCGTCCAGGGTTTTCATCGGGTGAATCCGTGAACCCAGCCAACCCCTCTGCCATTGCCGAAACAGGCAGGCCCAAGGCATCCGCAAGGCAAATCGCCCCGAGCGCGTTGTAAACATTAAATTCCGCCGCACCGCCCAGTGCTGGCACAAAATCATTCACGGCCAAAACAGGCAGAACCGCACCTTCGCGCGCCAACATCATCACACCATCAGCAACAAAGGCCGCACGGCCTCCATTCGCGACCCAAACATCCAGCGTGGCCTGATCAAAATTCAGCCCAAACCACGTGATATCGCCGTCAAATTGCGGGCTTCGCGCCACCAATTCAGGATCATCTGCGTTTAAAACCAACCGTCCACCCGCACGAACGGCCTTGGACAATTGAAACTTCGCATCCGCCAAGGCCGCGACATCCATAATGCCGTAGGTTCCCAAATGATCCGCTGCGATATTGGTTAACAAACACACATCCGCCGTTGGAACGGGCAGGCCGCGCCGCATCAAACCGCCCCGCGCAGTTTCAATAATCGCCAAATCAACACGGGGATCACGCACAGCAAGCCGCGCACCCGAAGGGCCAGAATAATCGCCCTCATCCAGAATTTCACCGCCAACACGGACCCAATCGCTGGACGAAAGGCCAACACAATTGCCTGCCGCTGCCCCAATCGCCGCCGTCAGGCGCACGGTGGTGGATTTGCCGTTTGTCCCCGTGACCATCGCCACAGGAATATCGCGCAAGGCGGCCCATTCAACATCATCGGGCGACGGTAAATCTGCGGTATCAAACACCTTTGATCCGACACCCAAGCCGAGCGAAATTTTGTCGTCATGCCCCAGATAGGTCACGCCGTGATCCAGCGCGGCCTGTGCTAAAGCAACTTCTTTAGGGGATAATTCAGCGGTGATTTTCGCACGCAAATCTTGCGCAGTCGCGGCAACATCAAACGCCTCACCTGCCAGCTTGGCATTGGTTGCAGCCCAAGAGGCCTCAACCAAATCCGTCGCCGCATAGAGCGCATCCGTTGGCGCGCTCACTTGCAATGTCGCGCCGCCAGCAAAGGCCCGCATCGCGATATGGCTGTCAGCCCAGCCAACCCCGTCCAGCAATTCACGCGCCGCGCTGCGCCACAACGCCATCACAAACGGCTTATTTTCATCGCCAATCGCGGCCTCTGCGGCGGCGCCAAAATCGGCCATCAGGAAATTCGCACCCGTCAAGCGGCGCAGGTTATTTAATGCAGTATCAGTCACCGTCTTCATCCTCTGTGTCTTCCAAACGGACACCGCGAGAATCGCGGATCATGCGCATTCCATCTAAGAACATGCTCTCTGGAATTTCGGGTGCATCTTCAACAGACGTTGCACCTGCCAGCGGATCAAGCGTGTTATCAACTGGCGCAATTGTGTTTGCTGCAATTTCCGCCTTTGCCTCACTTTGTGCAGCGTTATCAGCGGCTTCCTGTGGGCGATTGAAATAGATAATCTGCTTCCAAGTGCGTGCGATGTTATCACCAAAGACCAGCACCAGATCATCCAACGCCCCAAGGTTCAGCGCGGCTTCGACCGCATCAACCTCGCTCGGAATGACCTCGATTTGATCCTCGGAAACACCGTTTTCGATCAAGGTTTTGCGCAACATTTCTGGCACTTCGGCGTCGCCGCGCCCCCGTCGCCCATCATCCGCTTTACAAATATAGTGATCGAATTTCCCCGCCACAATCGTCGCTGCGGCAACGATATCCTCATCGCGCCGATCCCCCGGCATAGAGAAACAAATGATCCGCCGCCCCTTGGGCTCCAACTGCGTACACAGCTTGGTCATCGCCTCCATCGCAGCAGGGTTGTGCCCGTAATCGAGGATCACTTTGAACGGGTGTTCTTCAAACACATTCAACCGCCCAGGCGCTTGGAAATACGAGGTCGCGAACGTGCGCAGCCCTTGGCGAATATCCTCCAACGACTTGCCCATCGAATGACAAATCGCCGCTGCGAACATCGCGTTTTGCACGTTGTGCATCGCCTTGCCGTCAATTGTCGCAGGGATCAGATGCGTCCACATCAGCTGAATATTGGCCGAGTTTTCGTAGATCGTAATCATGTGGCCGTTCATGCCTTGCTCAAGCACCAGCGCCCGCCCGCCCATACGCACGTGTTCGCGCACCAACGGGTGGTTTGCGTTCATTGTCACGTAACAAATATTGTCCGCTTGGGTATGCCCCGCCATTTTCAAACACAGCTCATCGTCGGCATTCAGAACGGCGGTATCGGTCGCAACTTCAACAACAATCCGTTTGACCCGCGCCAAATCTTCAACGGTTTTAATGCCTTTCAGCCCCAGATGATCGGAATCCACATTCAGAACCGCCCCAACATCGCAGCGTTCATAGCCCATGCCACTGCGCAACAAACCACCCCGCGCCGTTTCCAAAATCGCGGCGTCCACCGTGGGATCACGCAAAATCATTTGCGCCGCACGCGGACCTGTCAGATCGCCTTTGACTGTCAGATTGCCGTCAATATAAACTCCGTCCGTTGTCGCCAACCCTACGGTATTGCCGCTGAGTTTGTGGATATGTGCCACCATGCGCGACACAGTTGTTTTACCGTTTGTCCCGGTGATTGAGGCAATCGGAACACGGCTTGGCGTGCCCGCAGGGAACAACATTTCCATCACCGCGCCGGCAACATCGCGCGATTTACCCTCGCTTGGGGCTACGTGCATCCGAAACCCGGGTGCCGCGTTCACTTCGCAAATACCCGCAGGAATATCTTTGTAGGATTGCGAAATATCCGCTGAAAGGAAATCCACACCGCCGATATCGAGCCCAATCGCCTTAATCGCACGCTCCGCCATATTGCGGTTATCCGGGTGAACGATATCCGTCACATCCACCGCCGTGCCACCCGTCGAAAGGTTCGCAGTCGAGCGCAAGAAAACGATCTCGCCATCCTTTGGGACATCGTTTTTAGTATAGCCAACTTCGGCCAAATGATCCTTGGCGGTTTTGTCCAATTCCAACCGTGTCAGCACTTTTTCGTGGCCTACACCACGACGCGGATCAGAATTCACCACCTCGATCAGCTCGGCGGCCGTGCTTTTGCCATCGCCAACAATATGGCCGGGAATACGTTTTGAAACGGCTTCCAACTTACCATCAATCACCAACATGCGGTGATCCAGCCCTTGGATGAACGTCTCAACAATAACGGTGCCGCCCCGTTTGTTGTGTTCCAACGCAAAACCAAACGCTTCGTTAACGGCTTTTTCCGTTGTTAAATTGATCGAAATCCCGTTGCCGTGATTACCATCCAGCGGCTTAACCACCACAGGGAAGCCAATCCGCTTGGCCGCCTTCACGGCCTCCTCGGGGCTGGTCACAGCAATCTGGCGCGGCACGGGCAACCCAAGATCACCCAAAATGCGATTGGTCGCCTTTTTGTCAGACGCCAAATCAGTCGCGATGTAATCTGTTTCAGATGTGATCGTTGCTTGAATGCGTTTTTGATACTTGCCGTAGCCCAGTTGGATCAGGCTGTATTCGTTCAACCGCATCCACGGAATGTCGCGCGCGATCCCTGCATTTACCAGTGACGCCGTTGATGGCCCCAATGCTTTGCGCTGGGCAAATTTGATGAATTTCTCGCGTTCAACGGTATAATCAAATCCCTCAACCCGCTCGCCGGTTTCAATCAGCTCGTCAGGCAACAGGTTGTGTATGAAATCGAGCGCGAGCTGGCTTGCGAACAGGCCAACTTCCTCTTCTTCAAATTGAAACACCATGTTGTAAACGCCAGTTTCACCAGCGTCACGCGTTCGTCCAAACGTTACTTCTAGCCCAGCAACATTTTGCAGCTCAATGCACATGTGTTCCCAAATATGGGCCATCCACGTGCCTTCGTTTTCGCGCAAACGGCGCACAAAACCACCATGTTCGCGGTACGAACAGCCGTGTTCCAGCAAACCGGGCAGGGCGTCCAGCAAGGCTTCGATGAAATCATCACCAATCTTTGCAGATGGCCAATCTTCTAAAACGCCAATGTCGACAACGTGTCGAATAACAGGGAACTTCGCATAGATATTAGGCCCTCTAAAAACAGATGTTTCAAGAATCTTCATGCTCGTTCTCCCGTGTTATTTTTGTTTTTTTATTGCGCGTTTCCAATTGGAAAAGCTTGGCGCGAATTAAGATCATACCGATCCCCAGCCAAAAGAATATGCAGTTTTACACCGATAAGTCCAACGGCCGCGCCCATGTTCGCATCCGCCATCGAAGAAAACTCGATTCCCGAAGGATCAACAACCGTTAAACCACCGCTGCCAAAAACTTCGATCACATCATCAGGCCCGATAAACGCCGCCGTGTCTTCGTCAACACCCACACCTGTTGCAAACGGATTATACGCCAACGCTGTCAACAACCGACCCAGCCGATCGCGCTCGCGGAAATGCTGATCCACGATCACGCGGTTGGTCAAACCCAACCCAGGCGACAACGATGCCATGCCCCGTTTCGGCGTCCCACCAGATTTACCAATCGCGATCATATGTTCGCACACAAACGCCGCACCCGCAGATGTTCCCGCGATGTGAACACCGCGCGCATTCCCTGAACGCAATGCCTTGGCCGCAGACGTGCCACCAATCGTAGTTGTCAGCCGCAGTTGGTTCCCGCCCGTCACAAACACACCCGTTGCTGCGTTCAACTTGTCCAGATACTTGGGGTCTTCACAATCGGCGCGGGTTTCCAGATCAATAATCTCGATATCGCTCACGCCCAGCTCTCTAAAAACATCCTGCGTGCGCAGCCCTGCGGTATCCAGCTGCGATGCGGTCGGGATGATCACCATCCGCGCATCTGCCCCGCCGCTCAGTTCGACAAGTCGTTGCAGAATGGTAGAAGAGCGCACTTTTTTGTCGCCGCCGCCGATGGGAATGATCCAACCACGATCACTGTTTTTAGGTGTTATTGCTGGGCACATGCGCAGGATTCTTTCAACGGTTACAATTTGCACCCCTCTTAACTGAATGTTTTGAAGGCGACAGCGCAATAGCGAAGGTTTTTAACGGAAACACACAGTTTATGGCTGCATTTGCCCCAAATTGCCCCCTGTGCGCCGCCGTTTCACATAAATATCCGTGGTCTCCAGAACCTTTTGACAAATCAAATTTCTGAATTTAGGAATGAACTGGCATGCTGGGAGAATCGGAAATCCCGATGCCGAAGGAGCAACCGCCTCGGAAACTCTCAGGCCCACGGACCAGCACTGCACAAAACTCTGGAGAGTGTCGCACAGCGGCCGCCGAAGGGATAGCGATCTCAGGCACAAGGACAGAGGAGGCATCAAGGCGCGGGCATTGCCTCGCGTGAAACTGGTGCCGTTAGATTTTTCTAAATCACGCGGCTGTTGATAAGGTCGATGCTGATGTCTGAACTCCTGAAAACGCCTTTGCATGATTTACATGTAGGCCTTGGCGCGAAAATGGTGCCTTTTGCAGGCTACGACATGCCCGTGCAATACCCGCTTGGCGTTATGAAAGAACACAACCAAACGCGCACCAAAGCGGGCCTTTTTGATGTGAGTCACATGGGCCAAGTGCGCATTGACGGCGCGCCTTACGCTGATTTGGCCGCCGCCCTTGAAACCATGCTGCCAGTGAACGCAATTGATCTGGCCGAGGCTAGACAGCGTTACGGCTTTTTTACCAATGATGTGGGCGGGATCGAAGACGATCTGATGTTCGCCAATCGCGGCGATCATATTTTCATGGTTGTGAATGCGGCCTGCAAAGACGCCGATATCGCGCGTCTGAAATCGGTTCTTGAACCTGCGCTCACCGTCACCCCCATCACAGATCGCGCCTTGATCGCGCTGCAAGGGCCATCTGCCGAAGCCGCGCTTGCAACCCTAAACCCAGCCGTTGCGGACATGAAATTCATGGACGTGGCAACGATTGGTCTTGCTGGCGCAGACTGCTGGATTTCCCGTTCAGGCTACACGGGCGAAGACGGCTACGAAATCTCCGTGCCAAACGCGCAAGCCGTGGCACTCACGCAAAAACTACTCGATCATCCCGACGTCGAAGCCATCGGCCTTGGTGCACGCGATTCACTGCGCCTCGAAGGTGGGCTTTGCCTTTATGGCCACGACATCGACACGGCCACATCCCCTGTCGAGGCTGGCTTAACTTGGGCCATCCAAAAAATCCGTCGCAACGGCGGCGAACGGGCAGGTGGCTTTCCAGGGGCCGATAGAATCTTGCGCGAATTTGACGAAGGCGCATCGCAAAAACGCGTTGGTCTGCTGCCTGAAGGGCGCGCACCCATGCGCGAAGGCGTCGAATTATTCGAAACAGCTGACAGCCAAACAGCCATGGGGCGCATAACCTCTGGCGGCTTTGGCCCGACTGTGGGCCACCCTGTAGCGATGGGGTATTTGGCAATTGCGCACACCGAAATTGGCACCACAGTTTACGGTGATTTGCGCGGCAAACGCCTGCCGATGAAGGTCGTGAAAATGCCGTTCACACCCGCAAATTTCAAGCGATAACCAACACCAACATCAACAAGGAGAGAAGACATGAAATACACTGAAGAGCACGAATGGCTGCGCGAAGAAGGCGACGTTTTTGTTGTCGGCATCACGGCACACGCAACTGGCGAACTGGGCGATCTGGTTTTTGTTGAATTGCCAGAGGTCGGCACCGTTGTCAGCCAAGGCGACGAAGTTGTCGTGATCGAAAGCGTCAAAGCGGCCTCTGACATTTTGGCCCCAATCGACGGAGAGATTACCGAAGTGAACACCGCACTTGCGGAAACACCAGAACTCGCGAACTCGGATGCGACAGGGCAGGGCTGGTTCTTCAAAATCAAAGCCTCCGATCCGTCCCAAACAGCAGGCTTCATGGACGAAGCTGGCTACAACGAATTCATCGCTTAAGGACCAAGACATGACCTTCACCCCCACCGACTATCTGCCTTATGACTTTGCTAATCGCCGCCATATCGGGCCATCCATCGCTGAAATGGACCAAATGCTGAAAGTCGTTGGGGCAAAGGATCTGAACGCGTTGATTGACGACACATTGCCAACGGCAATCCGTCAAAAAAAGCCGCTTGATTTTGGCAAAGCCAAATCAGAACGCGAGCTTTTGCACCACATGAAGGTCACCGCCTCTAAAAACAAAGTCCTGACATCGCTGATCGGGCAGGGCTATCACGGCACGGTTACGCCCCCTGCAATTCAGCGCAATATTCTCGAAAATCCGGCTTGGTACACGGCCTACACGCCCTACCAGCCAGAAATTTCCCAAGGCCGCCTCGAAGCCTTGTTGAACTTCCAAACTATGGTGTCCGATCTGACAGGTTTGGAAATTTCAAACGCATCCCTGCTGGATGAGGCAACAGCCTGCGCCGAAGCCATGACAATGGCGGGCCGTGTTGGCAAATCCAAATCCAAAGCCTTTTTCATTGATGAAAACTGCCACCCGCAAAACATCGCGGTGATGAAAACCCGCGCAGCACCCCTTGGCATCGAAGTGATCATCGGCAACCCTGATGATCTGGACGCCAGCGCAGTGTTTGGCGCGATCTTCCAATATCCGGGCACACACGGCGAGCTGCGTGATTTCACCGCTGAAATCACTGCCCTGCACGAAAACGCAGCCATTGGCATCATTTCTGCGGATCCACTGTCGCTAACCCTGCTTAAAGAGCCGGGCGCAATGGGCGCGGATATCGCGGTTGGCACCACACAGCGTTTCGGCGTTCCTGTGGGCTACGGCGGCCCGCACGCTGCTTACATGGCGACCAAACAGAACTACGCGCGTAACATGCCAGGCCGCATCGTCGGCGTCAGCATCGACAGCCACGGCAACCGCGCCTACCGCCTGTCCTTGCAAACCCGCGAACAACACATCCGCCGCGAAAAAGCGACCTCTAACGTGTGTACAGCCCAAGCATTGCTCGCTGTTATGGCTGGCTTTTACGCGGTCTTCCACGGCCCCGAAGGCCTAAAGGCCATCGCACAGCGCATCCACCGCAAAACCGTTCGCCTCGCACGCGGTTTAGAAGAAGCAGGCTTTGCCGTTGAACCGAAAAACTTTTTTGACACGCTGACCATCGACGTTGGCCCCTTGCAAGACGCCGTGATGAAATCCGCCGTCGATGAAGGCATCAACCTGCGCCGTGTTGGCGAAACAAAAGTCGGCATCACCCTTGATGAACGCACCCGCCCTGAAACCCTGCGCCAAGTGTGGCGTGCATTCGGTATCGGCGAACGTGACGCAGGCGTGACAGCGGAATACCGCATCCCAGATCAACTGACCCGTCAGTCTGATTTCCTAACCCACCCCGTGTTCCACATGAACCGCGCAGAAACCGAAATGATGCGCTACATGCGACGTCTTGCGGACCGCGACCTCGCCCTTGATCGCGCGATGATCCCGCTTGGCTCTTGCACGATGAAGCTGAACTCAGCCGCTGAAATGATGCCCGTCACGTGGGATGAATTTTCACTGCTGCACCCGTTTGTTCCCAAGGATCAAGCGGCGGGTTACATCGAAATGATCGACGACCTCAGCTCTAAATTGTGCGACGTTACGGGCTATGACGCGATCTCCATGCAGCCAAATTCTGGTGCGCAGGGCGAATACGCGGGCTTGCTGAGCATCGCCAGCTATCACCGTGCAAACGGGCAGGGGCATCGCAACATTTGCCTTATCCCAATGAGCGCGCACGGCACCAACCCTGCCTCTGCACAGATGACAGGCTGGAAAGTTATCCCGATTAAATCCGCTGAAAACGGCGATATTGATTTGGTGGATTTCAAAGCCAAAGCAGCAGAGCACAGCGAAAACCTTGCTGCTTGCATGATCACCTACCCATCGACCCACGGCGTATTCGAGGAAACCGTTCTTGAGGTGTGCAAAATCACCCACGACAACGGCGGACAAGTCTACATTGATGGCGCGAACATGAACGCGATGGTCGGTCTGTCGCGTCCCGGTGATTTGGGCGGCGACGTGTCCCACCTGAACTTGCACAAAACATTCTGCATCCCGCACGGCGGCGGTGGCCCGGGCATGGGGCCAATCGGTGTGAAAGAACACCTGATTGCACACCTACCTGGTGATCCAAATGGCGGCGAAGGCGCGGTTTCCGCCGCACCGTTCGGCTCTCCATCCTTGCTGCCAATTTCATGGGCCTATTGCCTGATGATGGGCGGCGAAGGTCTCACCCAAGCCACCCGTGTTGCAATTCTAAACGCCAACTACATCGCCAAACGCCTAGAAGGCGCGTTCGACGTTTTGTACAAAGGCCCGACAGGTCGCGTTGCTCACGAATGCATCATCGACACGCGCCCATTCGCCGAAAGCGCGCATATTACCGTGGACGATATCGCCAAACGCCTGTCTGATTGCGGCTTTCACGCCCCAACCATGTCTTGGCCTGTTGCGGGCACGTTGATGGTTGAACCAACCGAATCCGAGGCCAAGGCAGAGCTGGATCGGTTCTGTGATGCCATGCTCGGCATTCGCGCGGAAATCCAAGCGATTGAAGACGGCACGATGGACGCGGAAAACAACCCGCTGAAAAACGCGCCCCACACAATGGAAGACTTGGTCAAAGACTGGGATCGACCTTACAGCCGTGAAACTGGCTGCTTCCCAGCGGGCGCATTCCGCGTTGATAAATACTGGCCACCGGTGAACCGCGTGGACAATGTTTGGGGCGATCGTAACCTGACCTGCACTTGCCCACCAATGGAAGATTATTTAGAAGCAGCCGAATAATCTGCCCTAAACACATCAAATTCAGCACCGTTTTGCGCTAATACCCAGCAACAACGGTGCTGAAAATTACAGCTACACCCCCAAAAACCCAATAAAGTATCACCCCCCGAAACACCAATTTTTACCCGTGTAAAATAGGAGTTTGGCGATTCTCTGATCGCCATTTGATTCACAAATTTCCTACACTTACCCCCAAAAAACGCTATAAAATGTGAAAATCGTATGTACAATTGATGGAATCATATTTGTCACTGCACCGCCCGATATCGTTAAAATTTCCGACGAAGATTTGGATTGGATCGCACCCAAAAACGTGCCCGTTGAAGAAAAAATCGCAGCATTGCACCAAAAAGGCGCGATCCTCGTGATCCTAACAAAGTGCAGTGCAGGGGCATCCGCCCACGCCATCGGATCAGGTGCAGTAAACGTCGCTGCACCCAAAGTTACAGTCGCCGATACCGTCGGCGAAGGCGACACATTCAACGCTGGCTTCTTGGCGCAATTGTCCAACACAGGACTGTTAAATATAGAAAAAATCGCAAAACTATCCGCTGTCGAGCTAACAGCCGCGCTCAAATATGCCGCCAAAGTTGCCGCAATCACAGTATCGCGATCTGGTGCAAACCCGCCTTACTTGGCCGAACTTTAACCGGTAAATTCCCACTTAACTGCCGCCGTATGCGCCCCCAAATCAGGCACATCTTTCGCTGTTCCATTCGCCGTGCCAACAGGCAACGCCGCCATTTCGACACGCGCGCCACCGATCACACCCTCTGCATTTGTTAAAAACGGATGCTCGGATAAATCAGCCACAGAATTCAAATTTGCATTCGCAATTCGCGCATTATCCAGCGCTGCCACAACATCACCACGCGACATTTCACCAAACACGCCATTCACAATTGCATCCAATTCAACACGATTTGCATACCGATCTGGGTTCTGTGCAAACCGCGCATCCTCCGCCAATTCGGGCATCGCCAAAACCTGCTCACAAAACGCCGTGAACTCTCGGTTATTCTGGATGGACAGCAAAACCTGCGCTCCGCCCGCGCAGGTAAATGCCCCGTAAGGCGCGATAAAACTGTGCTGCAAACCCGATCGTTCAGGCGCACCACCGGTATAGCGATGCTGCAACAGCGGCATGTTCATCCAATCGGCGACCACATCAAACATCGACAGTTTGATATCGATACCGCGCCCTGTAATCCCGCGTTTTATCAAGGCGCGCAAAATCGCAGAATACGCCGTCAGCCCCGTCGATAAATCCGTAACCGACAGCCCGACACGCGATGGTTGTTCAGGCGTGCCCGTCACCGAACACACGCCCGTTTCCCCCTGAACCAAAAAATCATAGGCCTTCTTTTGTGCGCCAGCCCCGTCCTCGCCGTACCCCGACAGCGTCACACAAATCAGCCCTGCATTCTCGTTGCGCAACACATCGCCTGATAACCCCATCCGCGCCACAGCACCGGGCGCAAGGTTGCTCACAAACACATCCGCGCGGCGCAGCATTGCCCGCATCACGCCCAGATCACCCGCATCTTTTAAATCCAAACACACGCTCTCTTTGCCACGGTTCAGCCACGCAAATATCGCGCTTTGCCCATCTGCCCCCGCGTCATACCCTCGCGCAAAATCGCCCTCCGCGCGCTCGACCTTGATCAAGCGCGCACCCGCATCCGCCAACAATAGCCCGCAATAGGGCGCGGCCACCGCTTGTTCCAAAGACACGACCAACAGCCCGTCCAACTCATTGCCTAATTCTTCCATAACGGAACTCTAAAGCGTTTTGCGATGAAGCAGAAGCAAATGCGTTTCGCAAAACGCACATAAATGCGGGGGAATATTATGTTTCCAGTACGACTAACTGCCAAATGGACAAATGCGAACCGCTATAGACCAATCCTGATCGGGCTGTCATCATACCCCAAACACTGGGAGCCTAAAAAATGTCCGACCTCTGGAAACTATCCGCCACAGAAATCGCCGCCATCGTGCGCGCCAAGCAAATTTCCGCAACCGAGGTCGTGAAATCCCACCTTGCTCGTATCGATGCCGTGAACCCCACGCTCAACGCAATCGTCCAGCACATGCCAGAAGAGGCATTAGCCGCCGCCGCCGCCGTAGACGCCAAAATCGCGAGCGGTGCAGACGCAGGCCCAATGGCAGGCGTACCCGTCACCATCAAGGTCAACATTGACCAAAAAGGCCATGCCACCACCAATGGCCTCAAACTCCTCAAAGACCTTGTCGCAACGCAAGACAGCCCGATTGTCGCCAACATGCGCAAGGCCGGCGCGGTCATCGTGGGCCGCACAAACACCCCTGCATTTTCCCTGCGTTGGTTCACCAAAAACGATCTGCACGGCCAAACCCTAAACCCGCACGGGGCAGGGATCACACCTGGCGGCTCGTCTGGGGGCGCATCATCATCCGTTGCATCTGGCATGGCCCCCGTTGGCCACGGAACCGATATCGGCGGCTCCATACGCTACCCCGCCTACGCCTCTGGCTTGCACGGATTGCGCCCAACATTGGGCCGTTTACCTGCCTATAATCCGTCAGGCGCAGATCGCCACATTGGCGGGCAAATGATGGCTGTCGGCGGCCCGCTCACCCGCACAATGGATGATCTAGACCTGTCGTTTCGCGCCATGGCAGCCGAGGATTTGCGGGATCCGTGGTACACACCCGCCCCGTTTGATCAAGGCGCATTCCCCCGCCGCGCCGCCCTGTGCGTGCGCCCAGATGGCATGGATGTCGCGCCCGAAATCGAAACTGCGCTGCGCGCCGCCGCCGACGTGCTCGCCGCCGCGGGTTGGGAAATAGACGAGGTTGAAACACCGCCCTTACAACCCTCTGCGGATATCAACGCGCAACTCTGGCTCGCGGAAATGCGCCAAGGTGTTGATAAATTGGTGGAAAAGGAAAACGAACCTGACAGCAAACACGTTTTCGCGGTCATGCAATCCCTATCCGATCCGGTCGATCAAAGTGGCTTGCTAAATGCGCTGCGCGACCGCGTCACCCACCTGCGCGAATGGCAATTATTCTTGCACAAACACTCCGTCCTGTTGTGCCCAATCTCTGGTGAACCCCCCTTCGATCAACAAGAAGACGTGAAATCCGCCGAACGCTTCAAAGAAATGATGCGCTCCCAACTCACCCAACTTGGCATCCCCGCGCTCGGCCTGCCGGGCCTTGCCGTTGCCACAGGGTCAGCCGCAGGAAAACCAATGGGCGTGCAACTGATCGCACGTCGCTTCCGCGAAGATATCCTCATCGCCGCTGGTCGCGATATCGAAGCTGCTCATCCTGCCATCGCGCCAATTGATCCGCGCCCTTGAACGCTACGGCACATCTTGGCGGCGCTCCCGATCACCGATACCGTAGCGCCAACTTTTAACATTGGAGAGACCCATGACCACCGCCAAACACGTCGCCCTCGCATCCCGTCCAAAAGGCTGGCCAACGCTCGATAATTTTCGCTACGAGGACAAAGACATCCCCGCCGCCGGTGCAGGCGAAGTCGCCCTGCGCACAATCTGGCTGTCCCTTGATCCCTACATGCGCGGCCGCATGAATGACGCGGCATCCTACGCTGATCCCGTGCCAATTGGCGGCACAATGGAAGGCGGCGCAATTTCTGAAGTTACCGCATCTAACAATGACGGCTTCGCAGTCGGCGATATCGTTGTGGCCCGCACTGGCTGGGCCTCCCACGCCATTTCTGATGGCTCTGATATCCGCAAAGTCGACCCAACCATCGCCTCGCTGTCCGCCTACCTCGGCGTGCTCGGAATGCCGGGCATGACAGCATGGATCGGCCTCAATGAAATCGGCAAAATGCAGGCTGGCGAAACAGTCCTCATTTCTGCGGCAACGGGCGCTGTTGGCGGCCTCGCAGGGCAACTCGCCAAGGCAAAAGGTTGCAAAGTCATCGGCGTTGCAGGGGGCGCAGAAAAATGCGCCTACGCTGTCGCCGAGCTTGGTTTTGATGTCTGCCTCGATCACAAAGCCGCCCCAGATGCCCGCGCCCTTGGCAAAGAAATCCGCGAAGCCGCCCCCCAAGGTATCGACGTGTATTTCGAAAATGTCGGCTCCAAAACCACCGAAGCTGCCATCGCCAACATGAACATGTTTGGCCGCATCGCCATCTGCGGCATGATCGCATGGTACAACGGCGACAACGTGGCAGACGCCCAGCCACTGCCTGCTGTTTGGTCCGCAATCCTCGTGAAACGCCTGCGCGTGCAGGGCTTCTTGTTCCCCGATCACCAAGAAAGCGCGGGCGCATTCTTCAAAGAAGTCGCACCACTCGTTGCCAGCGGCCAAATCAATTTCCGCGAAACAGTGACCGAAGGATTGGAAAACGCACCAAAAGCCTTCCTAGAACTGCTAGAGGGCAAGAATTTCGGCAAACAGCTCGTGCGCGTTGGCGACGACCCGTAAGCTAACCCAAAGATATTAAACAGAAAGAGCCCCGCGAGGGGCTTTTTTTATGCGTCAGCCCCAACGCGAACCATCCGTTTGCCCCGATTGTCGCCCGCCAACAAACCGATCAACGCCGCAGGCGCATTTTCCAGTCCCTCAACGATGTCTTCCTGAACTTTGATCGCACCAGACGCGACCCAATTTTGCATTGCGCGAACCGCCTTGGCATCGTCAGCAGCAAAATCCATCACGATGAATCCTTCCATCCGCAACCGTTTCACCACAATCATGCCGGGCAAATTGCGCGGTCCGCTTGGGCGGGTGGAATCGTACTGGCTCACCGCGCCACAACACACAATCCGCCCCCGTTCGTTCATCCTGAACAACACAGTTTCCAGAACACTGCCACCGACGTTATCGAAATAAATATCGATACCTTCAGGACAAGCGGCCTTTAACGCCTTGCTCCACGCAGGATCGCGGTAATCAACGCAGGCATCAAAACCCAGCTCATCCACAAGCCAAGCACCTTTTTGCGCGCCACCCGCAATCCCAACCACACGGCAGCCCATCGCCTTGGCAATCTGCCCGACATAAACCCCAACAGACCCCGCCGCCGCAGACACAACAACCGTTTCTCCGGGCACAGGTTTGCCTACCGAAATCAGCCCATGAAACGCTGTTTTCCCTGCAATCCCAAACACCGACATCAGATGCGATAATTGCGGAACACGCGGCATTTTCGCAGCTTTGCGCGCTGAAATCACCGAATGATCCGCCCAAACACTCTCGGCAAACACAATATCGCCAACAGCCAGCCGAGTCGATTTGCTTTCCATCACCTCACACAGGCTACCAGTGTGCATCGCATCGCCCGCTAAAATCGCCTCGCGGTAGGTCGCACCTTGCATCCAAGCACGGTTCGCCGCGTCAATCGACATCAGGATCGTACGTACCAAAACCTCGCCATCCTGCACCGTTGGCAACTCGGCCTCGGACATTTCAAAATGGTCCTCAGACAATGAACCCTTTGGCAATTCCTTCACAATAACCTGACGCGTGCGCATATCTTATTTTCCTTTAAATTCTGGTGTCTTCTTCATCATAAACGCCATCGCGGCATTGGCAAAATCTTCGGTGTGCAACGCGCGCACCATCCGATCGCCTTCTTGCAGCATCGTCGTTTTCAAATCCGCAACCATCGCCAAATTGTGGTTTTCTTTCATGTACCGCAGCGCAATCGGCGCGCCCTTGGCGATACCTGCGGCCATCTCTTGCGCGGCATCTCGTAAATCTTCGGCGGGGACTACAGTGTTGAAAACACCCAACATTTCCGCCTCTGCCGCCATGATATGACGGTTGGTGTAATACACTTCTTTCGCGCGACCAGGCCCAATCAGGTTTGATAAATACCAGCTGCCACCAAAATCACCCGACGCGCCAATCGCGCCAAAGGCAGGGGCCAAATACGCACTGTCCGCCGCAATCCGCAGATCACAGGCCAGCGCCAGCGACATGCCAGCCCCCGCCGCAGGGCCGGGCAACGCCGCGATTGTCGGCTTGGAAAACTGGTAGAGCGCCAGCGAGCTGGCCTCTTGCGCCTCTTGCAAACCCGCGATCTTTTCGTCCAGCGTGAGCTTCGCCGCAGGGCCGATCTTTTTGCCCATATTTGCGATGTCACCACCCGAGCAAAATCCTTGCCCCGCACCTGTCAAAACCAGAACGCGCACATCATTATCCGCGTCCAAATCCACCAGCATTTGCGCCAGCGCGGGCATCATTTCTGCCCCCATCGCATTGCGTTTTTCAGGACGGTTCAGCGTCAGCGTTGCCACATGATCCGTCACACTGCACAGCAATTCCTGCGTGCCTGTATCTATGTCGCGTGTCATTAAATATCTCCCCAATGTTTCATCGCAGCGGTCGCAATCGGCCCGCCCCATTCTTGCACAAAATGCCCCCCATCCGCGATTTTCATAGGTTCAGGGCAGCCTTTAATTACATTT
>Ga0233426_10002026_pt1 | contig 17563 bp, 13 predicted proteins | sample SI_118_April2016_6_FD_179875 | JGI IMG/M metagenome (GOLD analysis project Ga0233426, IMG submission 179875) | Seawater microbial communities from Saanich Inlet, British Columbia, Canada - SI_118_April2016_10_MG | ecosystem: Environmental > Aquatic > Marine > Inlet | place: Canada: British...
AAACGATGTCGCCCTCGGTAGGCTAATAGATTATCTCGAACAAACCAAGGATCCACGCAGGCCGAGTAAAAAACTAATTGAAAATACAATTATTATTTTCACCTCCGACAATGGAGCGGAAGTAAAAACCAAAACTGCCACTGGCCCAGTACGAAGTAATAAAGGCAGTTGTTACGAAGGCGGACATCGTGTCCCCTTCATTGTTGCTTGGCCTGATGGCAAAGTGAAAAGTGGAAAAAAAAGCAGTCAGTTAATTGGCCTACAAGACCTGTATGCCACCTTTTCGGCAATTCTAAAAGTCCCACTACCTAATCTCAGGGAAGGAGAGAAAGGAGCCGAGGACAGCCATAATATTTTACAGGCATGGAAAGGAAATAAAATTCCGAATCGCCCCATGTTCTACAATGACCATAAGGAATCTAAAGATGGGGCCGCTTGTGCAATGCGATTGGACAATCCAAAGGTCGATGGAAAAACAATAAAGGGCCAATGGAAAATATTTTTTGATGCTTCTCTTCTTAGAAAAGCAAAGGCAAAACCGCTCGAATTGTATGATCTGGCAACTGATCCAATGGAGACTAAAAATCGTGTAGAAGATCCAGAGCTTGAACTAATGATCAAAAAACTCATTTCAACTGCAATTCAGCATCGTACTGTGGGTGGACATCGTTTAACGACCATCGCACCTAGGAAACGAATTACATTTGACTGGACTAAACCTATGCCGATACCCGCACCCCTTACTTTGTCAGTTTCTGGTAAGGGAGGACTCCCCACCCAAAAACCCGACGGACTTGGAATCGAAGGGAAAGGATCGTCCCGAATTGATTCAGGTGAAGGAATTGCCCTTCGCTTTGAACAGGATGTTTTGATTGAATCGATTGGCATAAAGGCAGGAAATGGTTCATGTGGTGGTTCCGTAATCAAAGGTAAAAATTCTCCCCTAGCGATTTATTGCATTGATGCGGACAACGACTCGAATGATCAACAAGGTGTCATTAGTGACCTGGGAATTATCAAAAAAGGAGAAAGACTCATACTAGATGCAGGCCCGCATTTAGGAGTCGAACAACGAGGAAGCTGGAAACTTCAAAGTCTTGTGGTCCGGCCGTTTACTCAAGACTAGATTTTTAAATCCAATTAATGTAATTATGAAAAGATATATATTTCTAATTTTTACCATCTTAGTTTTCAGTTTGCTCAAAGCTGAAATCCAAAAACCAAATGTGGTAATTATATTTATTGATGATATGGGCTACGGTGATGTGGGCTTTAATGGGGCTACAGGACCAAAAACTCCTAACCTTGACCAAATGGCAAATGAAGGAACGATTTTTTCCGACTTTTATGTGGGGTGTGCCGTATGCTCTGGATCACGAACATCTCTCCTGACTGGTGCCCATTACCAAAGACTCAGTATGAATGCAGTGCTATTTCCCCAAAGCACGAAAGGCTTGCACCCAGAGGAACAAACCATTGCCAATATGCTTAAGGATAACGGATACAAAACTGGCTGCGTGGGGAAATGGCACTTGGGTCACTTACCACCGTGCTTACCCACCTTTCAGGGTTTTGATACTTATTATGGGGTACCCTACAGCAATGATATGTGGATCGACCCGGCCAACAAATTGGCAAAGGATTTAATTGTCCGCGAAGGACTAACCCGAAAAGAAGTGGAGGCAGGGCACAAAAAAAGGAACTGGGTTCCTCTTATGCGCGGAGAGGAAATAATTGAATATCCGGCGAACCAAAAAACTCTGACTAAGCGATACACCGAAGAGTCCATTAAGTTCATTAAGAAAAATAAGGATAATCCTTTCTTTCTCTACCTTCCTCATACCATGGTTCATCTTCCACTTGCAGTCTCAACAGAATTTGAAAATCGAACCGATCGGTTGATATGGGATGCTATAGAGGAAGTGGACTGGTCAGTCGGAGAAGTTCTCAAAGAAATCAAATCCCTCAAAATCGACAAGGAAACCTTGGTCATCTTTACCAGTGACAATGGGGCGGCGGTGGGAACATCCCTGCCGTTACGGGCCAAAAAAGGAAGTGTCTATGACGGGGGTATCCGTGAACCTACTGTGATGTGGTGGCCAGGGAAAATTCCTGCCGGAGAAAAATGTAAGGAAGTGGCGGCAACCATCGACCTATTGCCAACTCTTGCCAAGTTGTGCGGAGGAAAACTTTCCGGTCGGAAAATCGATGGCAAAAATATTTGGCCACTAATGTCAGGGAACACTGATGCCACAAGTCCGCACAAAAACTATGTTCTCATGCACGGCCCAGGTACAGTAAGAAGTGGAAAGTGGAAATTTTATCCATGGCAGGAAGGAAAGGGTGGCAAGAGGCATGAGAAAGCAAACAACCCGTCTCCCGAACCAGTTCAATTATATGATACTGTAGACGATATTGGAGAAACCAAAAACCTCGCATCCCAATACCCAAATATCGTTAAACAGATGCAAATCGCCTATGATTCCCATCTAGTTGAAATCAAGGCAAACAAGAGACCCGCTCAGGAGATGAAGCGCCCGGCAAACAAAGCATCCGCAACTCGACCTTTTATTAAAAAGAAGAAAAAATGAGGCTACCTTTTCTATTTCCGATCATTTTCCTATTTTGCTTTTCCGGATTCGCCCAAAAACAAAATGTTCTTTTCATCGCCGCTGATGATTTGTCATGTGCCCTCGGTTGCTACGGAGATTCCATTGCTAAAACTCCTCATCTCGATCGTTTAGCGGCAACAGGAGTCTGCTTTCTCAAAGCATACAATCAGCTCCCTCTTTGTAACCCGACTCGGGCATCGGTGATGACCGGTCTGCGACCCGATACGATCAAGGTCTATGACCTGGACCGACATTTCCGAGATGAAGTACCCGATGCGGTCACGCTTTCTCAACAATTCATGAAGCATGGATGGTGGGCCGGGCGAGTCGGTAAAGTTTATCACTACAATGTTCCCGCATCGATTGGAACGGATGGTTTCGATGACCCTCCATCCTGGCAAAAAACCATCAATCCAAAGGGTAGAGACAAAACGGACGAGCATCTAATCTACAATGCGGAACCCCACCGTAAAATCAGTGCCGCCCTAAGCTGGTTGGCAGCCGAGGGCAAGGACGAGGAGCAAACTGATGGGATGATCGCCACGGAAACAATCAAATTAATGAAGCAAAAAAAGGACGAACCCTTCTTCATTGCAACCGGTTTTTTTCGACCACACACGCCTTATGTCGCACCTAAAAAATACTTTGATATGTATCCCTTGGAAACATTGAGACTTCCTTATGCACCCAAAGATGACAGGGAAGATATTCCTACCGCTGCCTTTGCCCACAACTGTCCGGTTCCCCACTACGGGCTGGATGAATTGACATGCCTCAAGGCAATGCAGGCATACTATGCATGCGTATCCTTTATAGACGCTCAGGTCGGCCGAATGCTTGACGCCCTCGAGCGGCTTGATTTAGCAGATAACACCATCGTCGTTTTTTGGAGTGACCACGGTTACCACCTTGGAGAGCACAACGGTATTTGGCAAAAGCGGACTCTTTTTGAACAGGGTGCCAAAGCACCTTTGATTATTCGAGCACCTCGGGCTAGAGGTAATGGACAACCCTGTCGGCGGGTAGTTGAGTTCGTCGATATCTACCCCACCCTCACAGATCTCGCCGATATTCCCACCCCCAAAGAAGTAGAGGGAAAATCCCTAACCCCACTTCTTAAAGACCCTCTCAGCAAGTGGAATGGATATGCCATAACTCAAGTACTCAGACCTGCGGATGACCGTATTGAGGCTCCTATGATGGGACGAAGCATCCGAACGGAAAGATGGCGATATTCGGACTGGGCTGAAGGAAAGCATGGAGTCGAGCTATACGATCATTTTGCTGATCCGATGGAATTTAATAACCTTGCGATCAAACCAACTAAGGGTAATCAAAAAGTTATGATATATCTGCGAAAAGCCCTGGCTAGAAAAGCAAGCGGTCAAATCCCCAAAACTCCCTTTAATCCCAAAAGACTCTAATAGAGATGGATCCAATCACTATTGTAGCCATTATCATCGGTTTACTTCTTGCCGCTGCATTCACCTTTATCGAAGACGCGTTTGAAAAAATGCTCAATCCGATCTTCAGATTATTCGGACTTCAATCTTCAACCGGCCCGCTCGATATTATTGCCAAGTACAACGATCAATTTATCGAGCTGACGATCATCAATAATGGAAAAGGGAAAGCCATGCTCGCCGCCATTCAAGTGGTAGGAGAAAATGGAAAAAAAGAGTTTCCTGTACCTTACACTTCTGAGATTGAAGCAAAGGAGGCAGTCGCGGAAAAGAAAGAGAAAGTATTAAGGAAGCACTTCATATCGGAAAAGATTAACCCGGGAAGTCAAAAAAAAGTATATTTAAATTCTGCGAAATTGGATGGATGTGATCTCAAATCTCTCAGCGTGCTAGATATGGATGGGAAATTCTGGACAGTCGTGAACGAGTGACTTGAACTATACTAGATATCATGACCTAGACGCCCTTCGGGCTTTTGCAATGCTTCTTGGCATCGTCTTGCATGCGATGCTTTCTTTTGTTGGGTGGCCAGTTTGGCCAGTTCAAGACATCAACCAGTCTGAATTCTATGGAATTCCCATTCTTTTCATTCATGGCTTTCGTATGCCCCTATTCTTTTTCGTAAGTGGATTCTTCACCATGTTGCTGTGGAAACGAAAAGGAACCAAAGAATTAATGAGTAATCGCTGCAAACGGATTATTCTCCCTTTTATCTTTTTTAGTATTCTCCTCATTCCACTTCTTAATCACATGCGCTCGGTAACCGCATGGATAACTCCTGAGAATATCTCGAACGACTCGGAAGAAATTGGATCTTTACCTTCAGTTAATAATAAGGCCACAGACTTAGGTAGTGCCGCAAAGGCAGGTAATATTCAAGAAATGAAGGAGTTTTTGAGAGATGGAGCCAATATCAATGGGAAAAATCAGAAAGAACTGACTCCCCTCCATTGGGCAGCAACTACTGGACAAGAAAAAGCAATCTCACTTTTAATTCAAGAAGGGGCAACAGTTGACTCTCTTGATGGTTATCAAAGTACCCCTCTGCATTTGGCAGCTTTTTTTGGACAGGAAGAAGCCGTTCAAGTACTTCTAGCAAATGGAGCCGATCCAAATGCAAGAAATAAGGATCAGTCAAGCCCGAGAGATACAACTTATGCCGGAAAAGCACTTACTGAAATGGTTGCGAATGAAATTTTGGAAGTTCCTCTACAGTGGGATCAATTACAAAAAGGAAGGTTAGGTTGTAGAAATCTTATTGAAAATTCCATTCATAATGAAAAATTAAATGGAGGTGCAAAGCAAAACTTATTTACTCAATACTATCTCACTTTTGGCGACTTTATCACTCACCACCTCTGGTTTCTTTATGATCTCATATATCTAATTGCGGCATTTCTAATTTTGAGCCATCTCCTCGGAGGTTCTCCTTTGAAAAAGATTGCTGAATGGGTAGTATCTTCCCCTCTTCGCATGATCTTTTTAGTACCAATTACCTATTGGTCGCAATTTTTCATGACGGAGGATTTTGGCCCCTCCACTGATGTATGGCTAGCCCCAAACTGGACGAAGCTCGGATACTATGGAATCTTCTTTGGTTATGGAGCGCTGTGCTTTGGGAACAAAGTATTCACACAAAAGTTCGGTAAGTTCTGGCCTCTTTCTTTTATCGGTTCACTTGTGGTTTTCATAGGGGCTCTAACCTGTATGCACTATAAGAATTGGGAATGGAGTTATGAAATACTCACGCTCTGCTCTGCGTGTTTTGTCTGGCTGATGATTTTTGGGTGTATTGGACTATTTAGAAAGTTTTTTTCCGTTAAAATGCCCAAGGTTCGATACATATCAGACTCCGCATACTGGCTCTACATTATCCATTTACCCGTAGTGCAAATTATGCAGGCCCTATTTGCAAACTGGGAGATTCCCAGTCTCTTCAAGTGCATGCTCATAACCATACTTACAACGATGTTCATTCTACTTTCTTACCAATATTTGATACGCTACACTTGGGTCGGAGCGATGCTGAACGGGAAACGATATAAGGCAAATGAAACAGTCTAATTCATTAACTAGTAAATCCTATCTTTGGCTTGGCATTTTCTTCGGGGTATTGGTGTGGTCCGGAATTGAACCTAAAGACAGATTAACCTGGGTATTGGAAGCCGGACCGGCCATTATCGGACTCTTGGTTATGGCGAAAACTCGGATATCCTTTCCGCTGACTCCCCTACTCTACTTTTGGATCCTGCTCCATTGTATCGTGTTGATGGTGGGTGCAAAATATACCTACGCCGAAGTTCCGTTGTTTGATTCGATACGCGAGATCTTCGAGTGGGAACGCAACAACTATGATAAAGTCGGCCATTTCATGCAGGGATTTGTCCCCGCCCTGCTCGCAAGGGAAATACTCCTGCGAAAAAAATTAGTAAATGCAAACGGTTGGCGGAATTTCATAATTCTTTCGATCTGCCTCGCATTCAGTGCCTTTTATGAATTGATCGAATGGTGGGCGGCACTGCTAATTGGAGAAGATGCAGATGCCTTCCTCGGCACTCAGGGTTATGTGTGGGATACGCAGTCCGACATGGCATGGGCTCTATTGGGAGCATTTGTTTGCCTGATTACCCTTAAAAAATCGCACGACCGGCAAATCAAGCCATTGCTCTAATAAGTCTTCGGATATATAATATTCAAAAATGAAAAAAGTAACGGATTGGGAAGAAAAATATCAGCAAGAAGACACTCCCTGGGACAAGGATGAACCAGCGCCAGGGCTCATCGACTGGTTGAACAAGCAAACATTGGCTCCGGAAACCCGGGTATTGGTTCCGGGATGTGGTCGAGGGCACGATCCGTCCGCATGGGCTAAAAGGGGCTTCGAAACGACCGGGATGGACCTTTCAGAAATTGCGTTAGCAGATGCACGGCAAAAATACGAAGTTTTGCCCAACCTTGCTTTTTTCCCGGGAAATTTCCTCGAGGAGAAACCGCAGGAACCTTATGACCTCATTTTTGAACATACTCTTTATTGTGCGATTGAACCATCCCGCAGAGATGAGTACGCAAAAGCCTTAAATCATTGGCTCAAGCCCGGTGGTCTTTTCTTGGCAATTCATTTTGTTTTTCCACTGACAGAAGAGGGGCCTCCCTTTGGGGCGAGTAAAGAGGAAATCACCCAGCGATTTGAACCCGGATTTGAATTACTCAATGACTGGAAGCCAAGACATTTCGAGGGGCGTCGAGACGAAGAATGGATGTTTCTTTGGAAAAGAAAAATTTAGCTATTAACTTCAAGTCCTCCTTTTAAAAAGTAAATAAAAGGGGTAATTCAGCGTTGGATTTCACCTGTAAACTTTTATGCTAAGCTTATATGCTTTTGTGGAAATATTACCGACCTCTTTTCCTTGCTCTAATCTTTGGTGCAAGCTCAATGGGTATGGCAAATCCCCCGGATGGGAAAAAGCTCTACACTCAGCACTGCGCCGAGTGTCATGGTAAAAAAGGTGAGGGCGTGGAAGATGAATATTCAAAGCCATTGATCGGAGACTGGCCGGTTACCAAGTTAATTCATTATGTGGACAAAACGATGCCTGATTATGATCCGGACCTAGTCAAAGGAAAAGAGGCAGAGGCCATTTCACGATTTGTATACAATACTTTTTATCAAAAACCTGAACTTTTCCAAAAGGATTCAAAGATTCAACTCGCCCGACTGACCAACCGACAATTCCGCCAATCGGTATCCGACCTATTTGCCCAGTTTATGGGGACACCCAAAATTGATGAATACAAGACGGGATTAAAAGGAAAATACTACAATGCGGAAGGCATGAACAAAAAGAAAAAAATGCATTCCGAAAGAGTGGATCCTAAAATCGCATTCGATTTTGGGAAAAAAGCACCTTATCAGGAAATGAATCCGAAAAAGTTTTCTATTTACTGGGAAGGATCAATTCTTCCCCGTGAATCCGGTTGGTATGAATTCTTTGTTCAATCTCCCAATGGTTTTGCTTTGCGGATAAACAAGCTTGATGGACGACCCTCGATCGATGAAAAGGTGACCGCGGGCGTAATGAGAGAAGTCGGCACCAAAATGTTTCTTCTTGGCGGCCGCCCCTACCCCCTTCGCTTGGATTATCACAAATTTGATGACCCCAACGCATCGATCGAATTAAGTTGGAGAACACCGGTCGGACAAAAAGAAATTATTCCGACTGAATTTCTTTTTACAAAAATGGTAAATCAATCATATATCCCGCAACAAAAACTTCCCCCTGATGACTCTTCGCATGGATATGAAAGAGGTATTCAAGTGGATCAAAGCTGGGACGAAGCGATTACATATGCCGCATTGGATGCGGCTCAGTTTGCGGCTGAACGAATAAACCAATTGGCCAGAACGAAAAATGATGACAACCAGCGCAAAAAGAAGGTCATAGAGATTGCCTCCCAATTTGTTCGCTATGCATTTCGACAAAAACTCAGTGAAGAAGATGCAAACTTTTTTATAAAATCCAGGTTCAACGATCACACACCTTTACATGTATCGATTGAAAAAATTGTCCTCATGACCCTCAAGTCCCCACGATTTCTATATCCCGAATGGCAGGCACTCGAAAAAAAGAAAGCGGATTCATATATCGTAGCTACCAGGCTCGCACTCTACATGTGGGATTCAATCCCGGACAACCACATGCACAAACAAATTGATATAGGTCATTTCAGAAACAAAGGACATATTGAAAGCCAGGCCAAACGAATGCTTCAAGACCCACGCTCCAAGGCAAAATTCAATGACTTCATGCTTCATTGGTTGGAAATGAAAACCAAGGAACTGCCATCCAAAAATACAAAAAGATACTCAAAATTCACTCCTGCTCTTGCCCTCGACCTGAGACGTTCCCTTTTTCGGGGTATTGAAAAAGCGATATGGGAACAAAATGTCGATTGGCATAATTTTATTAGTATGCCTTCGATTCAATTCAATGACCGCATGGCAAATTATTATGGTTTACCCTTCCCAACTAAAACAAATGCTTCCAGTTTCATTTCATTAGAATCTCAAAAAATGGGTCGAGTTGGCTTACATACCCACCCCTATATTTTAGCCAGTCATTCTTACGCTGAAGAAAGCTCGCCGATTCATAGGGGAGTTTTTGTCAGTCGAAAAATTCTGGGGCGGACACTCAGACCTCCCAAGGAAGCAGTTTCTTTCCGTAATGCTGACTATGATCCCAATTGGACGATGCGCCAAAAAGTAACCGCTCTTACAAAGCCGGCAAATTGTATGAGTTGTCACGACCTAATCAATGCAACGGGCTTCACTCTGGAAGGATTTGACACAACGGGACGGACTCGGACCAACCTTGGCACAAAACCGCTCAATCTTGCTACTGAATATTTGGACGAAAATGGAAACCAAAGAAAACTCGACGGAGCAAAAGGATTACTCCAAGAGGCACTAAAATCGACTAAGTCATCAAAATATTTCATCGAGGAACTATGCAAGCACCTTGCAAAACAGCCCATACGAAGCTATTCCAATATAAATTTCTTAGAACTTTCCAAAATGTTATCCTCCAGAAAATTAACCATAAAGGATTTATATTTAAAAATTGCGATGCAAGCAGCAACCGATGATTTTATATTTAATAACTGAGTAATTAAAGATGAACTTAAACTCTATTAATCGACGATCTGCACTTAAAAACCTGGGACTTTCTTCGCTTTCTCTACCCATCCTTTCCCAGTCATCAAGTCTCTTTTCTGCGAATACGGATAAAACCGCCGCCAAGCAAAGGCTTATCGTTATGTTCAGCCCAAACGGCACCATTCCAAATCACTTTTGGCCGGACACCATAGGGGAAGACTATGAACACAAAACTATTCTTAAGCCGCTCGAACCCTTTCACGACAAATTGCTCATTCTACGGAACCTACATAATAAGGTAAGAGGAGACGGAGACAATCATATGCGTGGAATGAGTTGCCTGCTTACAGGCATCGAACTTTTCCCCGGTAATGTAATGGGGGGAGGCAATACCCCATCCGGTTGGCCCAAAGGAATTTCCATAGATCGAGAAATATCCAATCATTTACAGTCTCAACCCCATACTCGTACTCGATTTGGAGCGTTACATTTTGGAGTTGGCGTTCAGGACACCGCTGATCCTTGGACTCGAATGTCTTACAACGGACCAAATCAGCCTGTCACTCCTTTATCAGACCCTTACGATGCTTACAGAAAAATGTACGGTAATGTTCGTGACAAAAAGAAAGTTCGATCAATCTTGGATGATTTAAATGCCGACCTGCAAAAAGTTGCCAACCGACTTCCGGAATCCGATCGTAGATTATTAATAGAACACTCCAAATTAGTGCAACGAATGGATAGGGAGTACGAGGCAGGCAGTTCACTTTCCAACCTTAGTGCACCGCCCCCCGAGTTACCGGAGGGAATTCGTAACCTCAATGAAAATATCCCGCAACTAGGTCGCTTACAAATTGATTTACTAGTCAATTCTTTCGTCAATGACTTTGCCCGAGTAGCGACTTTACAATATACGAAGTCTGTTGGACAGGCGAAGATGAAATGGTTGGATGTGGAGGATGCCCATCACACTCTTTCTCACGAACCTGATAAGAATAAGGACGCTCATGATAAACTGGTTCGTATTAACACATGGTTCGCGGAGGAACTTGCTTATTTACTCAAAAAATTAGAATCCACTCCGGAACCCGGACAAAAAGGATCGATGCTTGATCACACCTTGGTTATTTGGACAAACGAACTGGGCAAGGGTAACAATCATACGCTTGACCATATTCCTTTTGTTCTCGCTGGAAACGGCTTTGGGTTTCGGATGGGGCGCTCGATGTCCTGCGAAAATGTTCCACATAATCGCTTCCTGCTCAGCCTGGCTCATGCAGTCGGGCATCCACTTAAAACTTTTGGTAACCCCAAGCTTTCTGCAGGGGGCCCACTCTTACTAGGCTAAAACAATATGAAAGCTACACTTCTTTTGCTCTTCTTTCTTCCGCTTCTTACCCAGGCAGAAAATAAGGATAATAAATGGGTACCCCTTTTTGACGGGAAAACCACTGATGGATGGACCCCCCGTGGAAAAGTTGAAAAATTTGAGGCAATAAATGGGGAGCTTCACTTATTATCAAAGGGAAACATTTGGGTTTTAAGTGACCTAGAAATGAAAGACTTTGAAGCCGAATGCGAAGTCAAGATTCCACTTGATTACGAAAAATTTAATTCAGGACTGGGCTTTCGGTTGACTGGGAAAAACGGAAAGCCCAAGGGCTACCAATTCGAAATTGACCGATACAAACCGGGAGCCGTTTACGGAATTGGCTTAGGTGGTTGGCTTTACCCCCAAAAAAAGCAGGAAGCAGAGTACAAAATTCGCTCGAAAAATCTCTTCCAAGCAGCTGAATGGAACCATGTTCGAGTCCTTTGCAAAGGTTCAAGTATTAAGACTTTCCTTAATCAAAAAATGATATCTGAAATTAAAGATAACCAATCCATGTCAGGCTGCTTTGGAATTCAACACCACGGGAAAGGTGGAGTAGTCGCGTTTCGTAATATTCGTGCCCGTAAAGTAAAATGAAAAGGGTTCTTGACCCCTTTAGTTCGCTGAAATAATCATTCACTATGAATCCTCAACCTGGTTGTTTACCCTTTTCTCTTGGCTTAGCCTTTATTCTACTTTGTTGTTCTATCATCGGTTGTTCAAATCAAACCAATGAGCCAGCAACCGATGATAATTCTTCGGCCAGTCAAAATTACTCTTTAGACTTTTGCGTGGTTTCTGGTAATGACCTTAATGATGAAGATACTGATATGATTCCATTCACTTACGAGTACGAGGGAATCCAAATTGTATTTTGTTGTAAACCCTGCCTTCCTAAGTTTAAGAAAGATCCGGCTAAATACATGGCTATTATAAAGGAAGAGATGGAAGATCTCTCAAAGGAACCCTCCAGCTAGTTTCAGTTTATTTTTCGTGCATTGATTGCCACCAACTTTTCTTAGGTGGATTACGAATACTTTTTTGAGAAGTTTCTGAAAGTCCACTTGTTGGTAACCAAGCCTCAACCGAATCCTTATCCTGTCGATACCATTCCTGACCGACTTTTTTAATGGTCGATTGCTGAAGCTTTTCATCAGATATTGAAATTGCCCATTCCATGGCTGCTCCACCATCCTTGGTAGATACCGTGGATGCATATGCGGCCAAAGCAGAATCGAGCTTTGGACCTGACTCTCTGTCATTCAGCCAATCTCCTGCAGCCAAAGGATCTTGTTTTGCCCAGTTGGAAATCGAGCTTTTAATTCCAACTTCCTGAGATTTTCCATCTGGTAAATTGGAGAAGTAATCGATTGAACTTTCAGGGTCTGTTTCACTCCATTTCCTTCCCAAATTCTCAAATGCTTTGGCAGAGTATTTTTCGTTGGCATGAGTCTCGAGCCATTCCGCAACTTCTTCTGGACGATCGCGGGCAAAACTTCGACTCAAATTCATAAAGGCACCCTCTTTCAACTTCGGGTCAGGTAATTCCTCGGCCCACGATGAAGCCCTACCAAATCCACCTTCCCTGTTATGTTGGTCAGTTAGAATGCCTACTAATTTGGCAACCTCTTCTCCCCCCTTAAGGTTCATGACATATGATGTTGCTCCTTCTAGGTCCCGTGTTGCCCATCCTTTAACCAATCCGAAATTATACAACTTCGCCATCCCGGCATTTTCCGGATCTTCAACCCACGCCTTTGCAGAATCGGGGTCTCTTGTTGCCCACCCTTCCAAAACTCCTGATGTTGCAAAGCCTGCCCCAATTCCGGAAGCGCGAGATTTACAGTAATCAATCGCTGCAAGAGGATCAAATTGAGACCAAGAATAAAGTAGCATTTTATATTCCTGCATGTTCTCAAAGCCCATAGGCAGAGATTCAAAAGCTTTTAATGCCTGACCAACATTATCTCTATTTAAATTCTCAAAAGCACGAGCAAACGCAGCCGAACGCTTAATTGGATTGGTTTCCGATTGAGCAGACAGTAACATTTGCTCAAGGGATTTGGGGGAAGCCATTTTTTTTACTTCCTCTTCCTCCTCCTCGTTTACTAGAACATCCCGATCACGATCAAAAGATTTTGTGCTTGGATTGTTATTTTTCGATTGGAGTTCTAAGGATTGCTTGGGGGGCAATTCTTCAGATGCGATCTCATTATTATCAATTGAACCTTTGGGCAGACCCAAATAATAACCAAACAAGAAAATGATCGCCCCCATTAATAAGAGAAATACTCCTGACAATTTTTTTGAACTCTTCGATTCCATAATCACAAAATAATTTTAACTTACTAATATTACAACGACCATTAAGTGAAAGTTACAAATATTCTATTTCATTTTTGTAATTTTACCATAGAGGTGGCCTCCCACTTTACCATGACTCCAGGTACCGGCATATTTATTGCCATCAATCACAACATGAGCACTAAAAGTTCCCAAACCGGGAATATTCATTTCATCCATGGTGATGACCGGTATATTACCAACCCACTTAACGGGTAGTGGCATAGGCAAAGTTACATCTTTTTGACCATACTTAATTCTAGCGGTAAAAATCCACAGGTTTTGTTCTCCAAATTTTTGAACCGATTGGATCTCATAAACTTCTTCGGATGGTGGATTTTTTGCACCATCAACAGTAAAAAAACCACTGAAACGAACTCCCTTCATAGCTTTCTCAAAATTTTTAAACAATGTTTTTTGAGGGGTATCTTCTCCTGATACGAAGAGAAAGGAACCAGCCATTAAAACAATAATTGTCACCATACTATTCAAACGCTTCATTAGTTATATGAAATTATATTGTAAAACGCATGCAAACCCGAAAACTATGTTTCTGTTAAAATAAATTTTAGAGAGTTAATGATTATAATCGCTTCATTAAACAACAAGTACCACGATAAAGTTTTACTATTTATAAATATCTGCCTTCGCATAATAAAATCCAAATTCACGACATTAGCTTGATATGACACCAAAAAACAAACTCCTGCTTTTTTTAATAATTCTCATTAAATTTTCAGGCCTTTCCTTTGCTCAAATTGAAAATCAAGCCACGCCAATCGAAAATATATCGGTCAAAAAAGGATTTAAGATTGAGTTACTCTTTACTGTTCCGAAAGAAAGGCTGGGTTCATGGGTAAATCTTTGCCTGGACAACAAAAACCGCATCATTGCCAGTGATCAATTTGGTGGACTCTATCGTTTTGAAGTCCCTGCTAAGGGAAAAACACTCAAAGAAAGTGATATCGAAAAAATCCCTGTCGATATCCGTGCAGCAAATGGTATCCTTTGGGCATTTGATAGCCTGTATGTGGCCGTCAATGATTATGAGAAAAAGATGGAAAGCGGAGTCTACAGGCTCACCGACTCCAACGGAGACGACCAACTTGATAAGGTTGAAAAACTGCGGGGCATGCAAGCACGCGGTGATCATGGTGTACATGCCCTAATACTCAGCCCCGACAAAAAATCGATTTACTTAATCACAGGGAACAATACCACTCCAGTTGAAGCGAACCGTTCGCGTGTACCCATGGATTGGGGGGAAGATCACCTACTCCCGAGGATGCCTGATGGACGAGGGCATAACCGTGATCGCCTGGCTCCTGCCGGCATCATTTACAAAATGTCTCCGGATGGTAAGGATTGGGAGATTGTGTCATCCGGATACCGAAACATTTTTGACGGTGGCTTTAATGCAGATGGCGAGCTCTTTACCTACGACGCGGACATGGAATATGATTTCAATACTCCCTGGTATCGCCCAACTCGCATCTGCCATGTCACGAGTGGATCCATGTACGGTTGGCGAAATGGAACCGGTAAGCGACCCGAATTCTACCCGGATACTTTACCTCCCGTAGTCAACATTGGTCCAGGCTCCCCTACCGGGGTCACTTTCGGATACGGAGCCAAGTTTCCACCCAAATATCAAAAAGCGATGTTTATTCTGGATTGGAGTTGGGGGAAAATCTATGCCATTCACATGAGTCCTGATGGAAGCACTTATTCCGGGGAAAAAGAGACTTTCATTACTGGTAGTCCACTTCCGGTAACAGACGCAATTATCCATCCAGGGGATGGATCCATGTACTTTGCTATTGGCGGTAGAAAAGTTCAGTCAGGACTCTACCGGGTCAGTTATACTGGCGAGGGAAGAACCGCCCCTATCTCCACAAAACCCAGCGTGAATGAACTTGCAAGTCTACGGCATCAGCTGGAAAATTTGCATATTGGAAAGCATCCTAAGGCATTGGAATTGGCTTGGCCGCATATCGATCATCACGACCGCTTCGTCCGATGGGCCGCCCTCATGGCCATCCAGCGTTTGCCAGTTGAAAAATGGGCTTCGAAAGCTCTCCAAGAAAAGAATCATGGCAAACGGGTAAATGTGCTTCTATCCCTAACCAAAGCTGCAGGAATTGATCCTTTTCACCGTCAAGATACGGATCCTCCCATCAATCAAAAAATGGGCCAACAGATCCTTCAATCCCTTCTTCAAATCGAATTGAAGGATTTGACTCCCAGTGAGCGGCTCACCTTGGTACGAACCTATCAGGTTGCGATGGTTCGTTTTGGCAAACCATCTCCACAAGTAGGTGTGAAAATTGTCGCACAATTGGATTCTCAATTTCCCGCTAAGAATTTTGAAATGAATTGGTTACTTTGTGAAACTCTTTCCTTTCTCGAATCCCCCACTGCAGCCCGAAAAGGAATAGCTCTCCTTTTGGAGGCTCCCACACAGGAAGAGCAAATGGAATACGCCCGCTCCCTCCGCAACCTGAAAAGCGGATGGACCCATGAACTACGAACCCAATATTTTAATTGGTTTCTCAAGGCCGCCAATTACCGTGGTGGGGCAAGCTTTACCAAATTTATAGAGTTCATACGGAACGATGCAGTGGCCAGCTTGAGTGCCAAAGAGCAAAAAGATCTTGCTGTCCTGCTTAACAAAAAAGCCGAGGTAAAGTCACCTGCAGAGGTTATGGCAGAGGCCATGGCTGGTAGGACATTCGTTAAAAACTGGAAATTGGAGGAATTAACTAAAGCGGCATCCACTGGGCTTAAGGGTAGAAACTTTAAGGTTGGTCGCAGGATGTTTGCAGCAGGTGGTTGTTACGCGTGCCACCGATTTGGAAATCAAGGCGGCATGAACGGCCCCGACCTGACCGGATCGGGCGGACGCTACTCACCTCATGATCTACTCGAACAAATCATGTATCCAAGCAAGGAAATAAATGAACAGTTTGTACCCACTTTCGTGACTTTAAAAAACGGGGATACTTTATCCGGAGTTGTCGTTAACTTGAATGGTAACCGCGTTACCTTAAACACCGATTTATATAACCCGAATCAAAGAACGAGCGTGCAAACAAATGAAGTTAAAAGCATGGGACCGTCCACCGTCTCTCCCATGCCCCCTGGACTTCTCAATATGATGGAAGAAGAAGAAGTAATGGATCTGCTAGCATACATTTTAAGCGGTGACGATCCTCAGCATAAGTTCTTCAAATAATATAGCTTATGAAAAGGCCGGGGATACTTTATGTAACCGGATTCGTTTTCTTTATTAGTGTTCATTATCTTGGCGGAAAGAATAGTTTTGAAGTTACCGAAATTCCTCAAGAAGTAAGACATCGCTTAAAATTGGATGAATTTCATCAGCAACATATTGACCTTCACGGATTTTCTATAATTGGATCAGCTAAAGTTTCGAGTTATGCGTTAAAAGAGGCTGCTTTTCTGATCCAAAAGATGGTCGGAGATAGAAACGAATTACTTTCGATGCTGAATCAAAACAAAGCTCGTTATGTAGTGATGGCCAGAGATGAATTCACTACAGACATTCCCGAACACTCGGACCTCAAACCTTCCCAATATTGGGATCAGCGAGCTCGTGGGTTAGGTGCTACCTTTGCTCGCCCTGCCATCACATGCGGAGAGGAAAACCTTCTCGGTATCAAAGGCGATCCCTACGCAAAGGAGAATATTTTGATTCATGAATTTGCCCATGCACTACATCAAATGGCATTGATACAATTAAATCCAAATTTTCAAAATAAAATTGAAAGATGTTACAGAAATGCAATCGAAAGAAAAATATGGGATGGCACCTATGCTTCCACTAATGTAAATGAATATTGGGCTGAGGGAGTGCAATCATGGTTTAACACTAACCGTGAAAATGACCGTGATCACGGAGTCATTGACACAAGAAAAGAACTCAAAAAAGCAGATCCCCAACTCGCCCAATTAATTAAAGAAATCCTTGGTGATTCAGAATGGAGGTATCAATTACCTCAAAAACGTGATCGGGTCTCATCTCATTTACTAGGCTTCAGTTATAAAGCAGAAAAACCATTTGCATGGCCAAACAATTTAATAATCTGGAAGAAAGAAT
>Ga0233426_10002027_pt1 | contig 17555 bp, 17 predicted proteins | sample SI_118_April2016_6_FD_179875 | JGI IMG/M metagenome (GOLD analysis project Ga0233426, IMG submission 179875) | Seawater microbial communities from Saanich Inlet, British Columbia, Canada - SI_118_April2016_10_MG | ecosystem: Environmental > Aquatic > Marine > Inlet | place: Canada: British...
CTTCCTTCAGACCCCACCGTTAGCCAGTGACGCCCTTGCCATTCAGATTATCTTCCCCTTAGTCGGGGTGATAAGGCATCTTTCAGCCTATCGGGTTTGCCAGCTTCGCTGGGCAAACAAAAAAGGAGCCTAAAGGCTCCTTTAATACATGCCAAAACATCTATATATTATTTTAAGTAACTGATCGATTGATCGGTTACACAACGAGAAAAGCTTTTTTGCCTTTCCTCTCTGCTCAACGAAGAAATACTTTGAGTTACTATTTTCATTTTTTCTTGTTTATCATCTGTTGGTAAGCTTTTCAATTGTTGATAAAAGCAACCGTATAATCCAAAATTTAATGCGACATCTGATTTCATACCTTGACCATCGAGGCATTGGGACAATTTTTCAGCAAGCAAACTACGGTCCATACTTTCAACAATTTCAGCTACTTGATAGTTTTCATTGCCACTATTTTTAGCCTTATCACAAGCAAAAAACATATCTGCAACAGCCACAATAGGGATTAAATTTTTATGCTGTTCACTAAAACGTAGTTTCAGCCATTTGTCGTGCTCAAGTTCTTCGAGTGTTTTACTTTGCGAGGCGTTAGCGAAGCTTGACGACAAAGCGACACAAATAAGTACTGAACAGGCCTGTAAAAATATTTTCATGATTTTTTCTTAAAGGTAAACATTACATGCAATTTACCTTAGTCATGTATCAAAAGACAACTTTCCTTTTATTCGTTAAGCAAAACTTCACTCAATTAAATATCCATGCTTTAATAAGAAGAAATTTTTAAGACAAATATTATGCTCACTCGAAAATTAACTTCACTGTTATTTATTTTATTCTTCTGTTTAAGTTTTTCTGCGTTCAGTAATGATGAAAACATTGGTCAGGTAAACGTCCAACACAAATTTGATAAATTAATTGCGTCTCATAAAGGAAAAGTGATCTACTTAGATTTTTGGGCTTCATGGTGCGGACCTTGTCGAAAATCGTTTCCTTGGATGAATAACATGCAGGAGAAATATTTTAAGCAAGGCTTAGTAATCATTAGTGTAAACGTTGATAACAACAAAGCACTCGCTGAAGAATTTCTTTCAGAAGTGCCTGCTAATTTTAACGTTTTTTATGATCCTAAAGGAAAAGTTGCTCGGAAATTCAAACTAAAAGGAATGCCTAGTAGTTACATAATTGACCGTTCAGGAAAAATTGTAAGTGCGCATGTTGGTTTTACAAAAAGTAAAAAAATGAAGTATGAAGAAGAATTGAAAAGATTACTTAATGAAAAATAATAAATAAACTTATAAGAATCGATATTAAGTATGAGTAGATTTCAGCTTAAACGATAGGATAAATATTTAAAACCTATCGTTTTTTCTTTGAGTATTTTATCCACATATAAATCCCACTAACCGATAGCAAGATAAGCATAAAAGCGACAAGGTCCATCAGTATCACCCCAAAATCACCAAATATTCGACCAGAATGAGCATCAAGGATCACTCTTTCCCAATTTAGAAACTGAGACTGATATTGTAAAGAAGCGGCTGCTGACTCTGACTCTGTAACAACTTCTGACGTAATCCAACTTGGTTCAACCAACGTATTAATTATTTGCCAATCAAATAAATCACTATCACCTTGATAATAACCATTTGGTGTTTTTAACACTATGTTATTTTCTGAAACGTTCATCGCTTGTATGGGTACAGGTAAATCACTTGAGCTATCAAGCTTATCAACCAGCTCACCTTTATCAGTAAAGATAACTAATTGCTTAGTTGTCGCTAATAATCGATAAGTCTGAAATTTACTTATACTAATAATAGGCTCATCACTTTCATAAACGAGCTTATCGCCGAGCCAGACAATTTGTTCAGTAACTAACCATTTTTTTTGTTGATAAAAGCGAATATCACTCGGTGGTTTAATGCCATAATGATCCAGCAGTAAAGGGCTGGTAATCAATTTTTCAGATAAGGACAAGAGTGTTGTATGGTTTAAAGCAATACCAGATAGAGAAAGAAATATAATGAAGAGTGCTGAAAATATACCAAGTTTTCGATGCCATTCTCTTAAATGCCGAATAATACGATAACTTATGGAGTGTGTGGATTTTTTCTTAATCATGTTAATACGAGTTAAACCTATCTAACTAAAATGACGATAGGCAAAAAATTAAACTTTTACCTTTTTATTTAACCAAAGCGCCAATCGTGCAACTTTAGTAAGTGCCCGTACTGACATGGTCGCGCCTGTTATACCATCAATATGTTGATTAAGCTTGTTTTCTTTAGTTAAAGACGCTGAATGAAACTGCTTAGTAAAAAAGTCATGCCGAACTTCATCACCACGAGATTCTCGGTACGCCAATACTTTAACATCTACAATCTGTTCATTTTTAATATGCACGCCAATTGTTATTGGCTTTTCTTTTCCTATTTCTTCAAGTACCCATACCGTTTCAGTATCTTGCTGCCAGTACCTTAAGCGTAATCGGTTGTAATGATGACTCATTATTTCACTTATCACCACCTTATCTTCAGAAGATAACCATATTACTTTAGATTTTGGTAATTCACCGTTAAAAGAAGTACTCACAAACTGTTTAGAGGTTTGGTAAGTTTCTTTGGCAAATACTTGTGTTTGTATGCTAAACACGATAAGTAAAGTGAATATAATTTTAACCACATGCCCCCCTTCAACTAAAAATAATTTTTAAAATATAAAAGTGAATGAGAGATAATCCCCATTCACTTTTTTATTTACTGCGTCATCCTCATGCAATAAATGCATCAAGATAAAAACTCATTAAAACTGGTAACCAAACCCTATATTAAAACCTGTAGAGTCTTTAGAACCACCCAATTCTTCAATATCAGCTTTTAGTACAACATTTTCATGTAAATAATAGTTGATACCTACACTTGTTGACTCAACAGCATCTGAAGAACTTAAGCCAGCTTCATTATTATATTCAGCATAACGGGCAAAAGCCCCTACTTCTTCGTTAAACATATATGAAGGTTCAATGTACCAACCTGTTTGCTCATCACGACCTAAGGCTTTAGCTTCAGCACCGTCAATATCCCAAGTTGCATATAATGCGCGTACTGTGAAGTTATCAACTTGATAAATGGCATGTGCTTGAAATAATATTGCAGATGCATCATCAATACCGATAGCGCTTTGAGTCAAGTCTGTTTGATATTGTAACGTTGCAGCCAACTCTAATCCTGGAATCGCTGTATATTTTACACGACCAGTGTAGGCTAAGTTTTCAGCTGAGGCATTTGAAACTTTTTGACGACCGCCTCTGATTTTATAGTCACTTCCAACTTTTAAACCACTTGTAACAGCAGCATCAATTGCTAAACCAGGTGCCAACTTAAAGTTACCTGCAACACCCGCTTCCCACCAAGTTGCAGGAATAATATTCTTTTCAACACCATTACGTTCAACACCATAAAATGTTGGTGGCTCATGAGTTTCATTAATAATGCCGACAGGAATTAAGAATAAACCCGTTTTAGTGGTAATTGTATCACTGTAGTCATATTCGACATACGCTTGTTCAAGCTCAACTTCACCACCATTACTACCATCATCAGTGTCTTTTACTAAAGCGTGTTCTAATTCGAACTCAGAGAAAAAACGAATTTTATCAGTAAATTCATGACCAAAGAATAAGACGAAACGGTGAAAATCAACTTTCGCTTCTTTATCTTCATAGTTGTTATAGTGCAACTCACCGTAACCACCTATAGACGTTTTAGAAAATGGGCTCGCTGAAGTGCTTGACTCAATTTGGTCAGCGGTCGCTTCAAGGCGCTCTTCTGTTTCGTCTAAACGTTTTTCTAAGCTTTTTAATACTTCTTGCTGTTGTGCAATAACTTTACGTAATTCTTCAGTATTGTCATTTGCAGTAACTGCCGTACTAGCAAATAAGCCGATAAGTGCAGAAGCAATTAAGGTTTTCTTCATCATGAGTGTCATGTCCGTCAAAGTTTGTAGAGAGATGTTTTTAATTGAGGCGATGATACACAAAAGCAAAGCTTAATGCAAACGATTATCATTAAGTCTTTTGTTTGTATTTGATACAAATCAAATTGTCTTATAAAAAAGAGCCGAAAATATATATCAAAAGACGTAGTGACTTATTGCGTTACAAAAAAAGACAATATCTCCTTTGATTCTTTATCCTCATCCTGAAAATAATACTCTCCTTTATAACCAATAAAAGCTAAATATAAAATTAACGATGATGTGGACAATGATACTTTTTCACTACGATAAAGTAATATTTCTGCAGGTATGTCAGCTGATTTACCAACAACCCTAGGGTGAAGTATATAACTAATATTTTCGTTTTTATTACCTTCTTTATTGATACGTTTTGATTCTTCAAAAGAAGCGATATGAATAATATTATCAACTGTTACGGGAGTTATTTGGGAGTAGTGATGAAAAGCTTTATCGTCCAATTGTACTTTAGTAACATTTGAAGACTGACTGACTAATTCAGGAAAAAAATAATAAGCCTTACATTGTCGAGATATTTCAGCATTATTAGACTCATGAAAAAATTGCCACCCAATGCAAGAAAAAATCGACTTAATAATCCTTTTACCTATTTTTCTAACAAAATTTTTCTCCCAATACAACTCTTGAGATATACCATAACTTGAAAGTCCATCATCAAGTATATTGATATTTTTAATAACTAACTGATTGATAATGAAGGTTGACCAATAATTATGTTTATTTCCTAAAAAAACATTAAGCCTTTTATTCTTCAAACTAAATAGTTTTCGAATAGGGTATAACTGCTTATTCGTAAATGCTATTTCATTGCTGAAAGCAAAGAGTTTTCCATTAAAATGCTTTTCTAAAAATTTAATAGAAACAGCTTCATTATATAAACAAATATTACAGCTATCATTTTGCAAGCTAAGTGCTTGCAGTGCATGTAAATTTGAATGACAAATAAAAATATTTGTTTCAGGGGATAATAAGCTAATGCGTTCAACTTCTTTAAAGATTTCTTCAGGACTAAGCATTATCCGTTATGCCAAAATTTGTGCGAACATACTAGAAATCTCGACTTTAGCTTTATCGGCGTAATTTTTTACTAATTGACGTTCATTTTCTGTCATTTCGAAACTCATCACAAAGTCTTTTGTCAACATATTAGGTGTAACTAAGAAACGGTTAATGTCTAATCCTATATCTGTGAGTGTGCCTGAAACCTTATGACTATTTGACTCAATAGCTAAAAAATTTGTTCCTTGATTCATGCAGATTGTCATGGCATGAAAACGCCCACAGATAACAATTTTTGCTTGTGCGATAAAATCAGCATATTCAGGGTGAGTAAATTGTGTTTGCCAATTAATTTGCTCTGTGGTGGATACTCGAGAAGTGACACTTGATATTATTTTTTTAACCATCTGCGCTGGTGTATTATTCTTCATTATATTGAGTAAACGTGTCGAAACTGTAATATTTTCCACGGCTGCTTTATTTTCATTGAAAATAGAAGAAAAGATAACGTTGTCATCAGGTGAAAACTTTTCTTCTAAGGCAGTAGTGACATGACTTTTTACGCTACATGTGATTAAAATATTTTCAGCATTTAAATTTTCATGAATATCAGGGATAACAGAAAAAGTGAGATCTGGCACAATTTCGCTATCAATACCTAAGCCTGTAAGTTCTGCTTTTGAGTAACTCTCTCGAACAAAGATACGTTCAAAGTCTGCCAAGTACTTTTTATACAATGAGTCATTAGCTTGATAAGTCATATTGATTAAGTAACTTTTTACGCCATACTTTTTAGCAAACTGAGCGACTTTAACTAATGCTAATCCTGAAGATGAATTATGATGAATGGTGCCTTCCCCATTAACAATAACAAGATCCGCTGCAACGATTTCACCTTTAAGCTTCTCGCTTTGCTGCCAATTATCGCCAACTGCTGAATAGACAACAGTTGAACTACAATCCTTTAGATAATGGTCAATACAATTCATAACTCTTGAGCAACCGTGATGATGTTCACTGCGAGTATCATTTAATACTACAACTTTTAATAACTTACTCATGTATTACCTTTTAATAATTTCAATATTATTGTAAACGTTTAATTTCTTGTAATAGTATTTTAGGTTTCATTATTTTCAAAATACCACGACATTTAATTTTAAAAAAACTCGCAGAATCTTTATGAATTAAATCAATAAAGAAGCCACTGACAAGCATAGTGATCAAATTTGCGAGTGCTGCCCCGTATAATCCAAACCAATCGATGAAAAAGAAACAGAAGAAAGTATTGATACATAACAAGGCTGTTGCTCGGGCTAAAAACGGCTGATTAAGTCCGTCAATAATCAGAAACTTTCCTGTTAATGCTCGTAATAATGCACAAGGTAAACCTAAAGAAAGTATACCAATGATGATTAACGAAGCTTGATATTTAGGCAAGAACACTGAAGCAACAATAAAGCTTGCTGCATTGATCAAAATAACAAGTGCAAGGGCTGTAATAACAATGGTAGAAAATAATGTTTCACGTTTTTCTTTGTCAAGTACATACAGGTATCCCATTAACGATGAGATAATTAAGCTTGGCAATAATAAACCATAATCAACAATACGTGTTGCATAGGTATAAATACCAACATCAATGTCCGACAGATAAAACTTTACAAAAAATTGATCAACTTTTGTATATAAAATAGAGATTGATGCTGAGAACCAAATGTATAAAAAATCACGATATTTTAACCCCTTAAGCACTGAGAACATGGTTTCTTGTGATGTTCCTGGTTTTGCAACAGAAAGTGAAATTATAAAAAGAAGCGCGGATTGGATTAATATTTCAAATGCAAAAATTTGGCAAAAAACAACTAAATCTTGATGGGTTAAACAAGCCCAAATTTTTAGGGCTGATGCGATAAACAATACTACCGAATTCACTTTTAAAATAAGTTTTCCTAAAGCCATTGACTCAAGAAATTGCAAACTCAAAGATAATGAACTAAGTATCAGCCCAATAAAAAAATAGATATTTTGGTCAAATAACCAAAAATATCCTGAAACAGCGAATAGAATAGAAAAACAGAGTTTTATCGCTAATAAAGCTTGAAATGCCTTAACACTGTTAACTTGATCAATGAATATTTTTGTCGCATTTTCGGTTAGACCAAAACTTGAAAAAACGGATAACATCGCAAATGCAGTCAATAAGAAGTTATACTGACCCATTTCTTCTATAGATAACGTATTACTTATCAGTATAAAAATAGCAAAGTTAATGACTATACGCAGAACTTTTTCTGTCGCATTATACATAGAGCTTGAAAGGAAGCGTTTAGCGGCGCTCATGAAAAAATTCTCTTTTCATAAACTTACTGAGCAACCTGTCTATTATTTTTGATACGTTTTTTATAAAAAGTTTTTAACTTAAATACTCTTGTATACCCAAGACATAAATCTAAAGAAAGTAATGAGATACTTCTAATTTTCTTCCCGATAGGCGCCTTACAAAACATGAGTTCCCATAAAATTTTGGTGTTACTAAAGTGACGCCCTAACAGTGAATTTATCGATGACTTTTTTAGTAGCAAAGGAGTTTCATCAATTTTTAAATACGCCTCCCATAGCTTTTGTTGTTCGGCAATAAAAACACTTGTTTCAACTAGGGGAGCACTATTCTTTCGGGTCATAAATAATTGCTTAGCAATATGCTCGCTAAATAACTGAGTTGATAACGTTAATGAGGTTACATTACTTACACTACCTGCATGCATTCGGTAACTGTATAGTGGTTCCTCTACGTTACCTAAAGTAAATTTTATAGATGCACGATAAACCCAATCATAATCTTCAGCACCCATACGATCAAAAGCCAAATCATATAAACCAATTTCTTGATAAACTGCTTTCGTACATAAAATAGAGGAGCCACAAAATGGCATTAATTCCTTGGATAAGTAATTAACATCGACATGCTCAGGATAAAAACTCCTTCCTATAATATTACCTTGTTCACTTATATAATTAACATTACTACCAACAAGATCTAGGTCATTTTTTTTAAGTGCTGATAAGAGTATAGAGAGGCGATTTTCGCTAGCAAGATCATCCGCATCTTGGAAAGTAATATATTCACCAACAGCCATTTCAGCTAATGCATTACAAGTGAGTAAATAACCTTTGTTTTTTGCGTTATGGGAAATTTTTATACGGTCGTCATTAAAGCTATTAAGCACATCTACAGTGTTGTCCGTTGAACAATCATCACAAATTAATAGCTCAAAGTTTTGATATGACTGAGCCAGAATAGCCTTTATGCTAAATTCAACATATAGTTCAGCATTATATACTGGCATTAAAATACTAATTTTTTCCATCATTCTTACCCTAACATCAGCTTTATCATAGAAATAGCAACGACACTGTATCGCTTATCCTTGCAAAATGAAACTTAGCCGTTGAAGCAAAAAGTATTAATTATATTTTGCAATGATTTGAGGTCACTGTATTATAAAGTGACTGTAATAAATATGGCGCTTCATAATGCCCCTTCTTCTTTCATTAAGATAATATGTTACCTTATTTTGTTGCCAACCTATTATCAATTAGTGTTTTGTATACAGGCTATCGATTTCAATTTAACAGAGTTGCACTAACTGCTGTATTCATTTTAGCTGCTTTACCTCTACTCTTTATAAGTGCCTTCAAAGCATCGACAGTTGGAACTGATACCGTTAGTTATATCTATTTTTTTAACAAACTAAGTAGTTTCAACGAGATGCTTGTTTTTAGTGAGAAGCAAGGCGAAATAGGATTTTGGTTTTTAAATTTTCTAGGGCATTCATTTACTAATAACCATTTTATTATCTTTTTATTCAGCTCACTAATCGTTACTACTTGTTATTTATATAGTATTAAAACTTTCAACTTAAAAACGTTATCATTGTTTACACTGTTATTTATTGGCCCATATTATTTTCAATTAAATGGCACCAGACAAGCCATTGCAATCGCTATTTTCTCGGTTTCTGTTATTTTCATAATAAAAAAACAACCTCTACGTTATATCATATCTATACTTATTGGTTTTTTATTCCATAAATCCATAATAATATGTCTACCTTTGTACTTTGTTTTTAAAGGGGAAATTAGACCCAGAAAAATTGCCATCATCATATTCAGTTTTCTCATTGTTATTATTTTCTTTCAGAGTTTTATAAACTTTGCTTCGAGTGTTGATGACCGATACTCATCTTATGGTGATCAACAAGACAGTCATGGAGGTCTTATTGTATCTACATTTAATATTTCGCTTTTCTGTTGGTTCTTTCTCTGTCGAGTCGTCAATATTAAAGTTCTCGGTAACCGTACGTTTGATATTTTGCTATCTTTGTATTTCCTTGGCACCTTAGTTAGCCTTTTATCAATAATATTGAAAATTGATCCTTCTGGCTTCCTGAGAATGAGTGTATATTTCATTCAAATGAATATGTTTCTTTTACCGATGACCATATTAAGTTTTCGAGATGATAGCACTCGGTATATTATAATTTTTCTCACGGTTATCTTAATGACATTTTATTTCTATTTAACGACAAAAACGTTTAGTCATTTAACACCTTATAAGTTCAATCCAATAGTAGAAATACATAATGAAAGTTAGCATAGGCATTCCCTTTTATAATCCTGGCGATTACTTTAAAGCAAGTATTGAATCGGTACTTAATCAAACTTATTCTGATTTTGAATTAATCTTACTTGATGATGGCTCAACAGATAACTCTTTAAATGTCGCTAATTCATTTAAAGATAGCAGGATAAGAGTGATCAGTGATGGTGAAAACAAAGGACTCCCCTATAGATTGAATCAGTTGATTGATGTTTCGCAAGGCGAATACATGGCCCGTATGGATGCAGATGACCTTATTAGTTCAACAAGAATAGCCAAACAAGTACACTACTTGGATTCACAACATAAGATAGACTTAGTGACAACTGGCTTATGCTCAATAACCAACGCTAACGTTGTCATAGGGTATAGAAACCCACGTAAGGAAAGTGCTGACAACATTTCGCTTGAAGATACTATTTTTGGCAAAGCTGATATTGCTCATGCGACTATTATGGCTAGAAATTCATGGTATCAGCGTAATAGATACAATGAAGAAGCAAAGTTAATGGAGGACTATCAACTTTGGATAGACGCTGCTTTGAAAAACGATTTAAATGTTGGTTATATATCAGCTCCACTTTATTTTTATCGTGAGGAGAGTAGTGTTTCTTCAAAAAAGGCGATCATTGCTTATAAAAACCAATTTTCAATTGTTTCATCACAATACTTTCGTTATCTCTCTTTATTTAAAAAAATAAAATTTAGTTTATTGTGTTTCATCAAGATTGGTATCGTTTTTAGCTTGAACATATTTAAAAATTCCAACAGACTCTTAGCTTTAAGAAATAAAAACACTAGCCAAGATCAATCGGAAATAATTGAGCTTCAACACGAGTTAGATCAATTAAGGCAAAATAATGAGTAAAATGGTCTTTGTTACCGCTGTTCCAGAAACAATAAGTGCTTTTTTACTTATTTATATTAATTCACTCGCTGAAAAGCACGATGTTCACGTTGCTACCTCACTGCCAATTGGCGAAACTGTGAGAGGCTTGTCACTTGCGGTAACAGTTCATAATATCAATATTGCTCGTAAACCTGATGTATTCTCTGATGCAAAATCATTGTGGAAATTATTTTTGTTTTTCAGAAAAGAAAGATTTGATATTGTTCATTCATTTACACCTAAAGCAGGGTTACTCACGCAAATAGGTTCTTTCTTTGCTCGATCTCCTATTAGGTTTCACACTTTTACAGGGCAAGTTTGGGCGACAAGAACAGGCATTGCGAGAACCCTACTAAAACAATTAGACAAAGTCACAGCAACATTAGCAACGTTTTGTTTAGTTGACAGTACTTCACAACAAAATTTTTTGATTAAAGAAAATATCGTTACCCCTGTTAAATCGCGCGTACTTGCAAATGGTTCTATTTCAGGCATAAATATAAACAAGTTTTCTTTTGATCAAGAAACAAGACAGAGACTCAGAGATGAGCATAAGGTCAATGAAGATGAATTTATCTTTCTTTACGTTGGGCGCTTAAAGAAAGAAAAAGGTATTCCAGAGTTAATTAATGGATTTACAGCAATAAAAACAGAAAAGTGTATAAAGCTATTTATTATCGGCTCAGATGAAGAAAACTTAGCACACCTTTTCGAAAACCATACCAACATTGAATACATAGGCTTTAAAACAAATATAAGTGAGTACTACTCTTTTGCAGATACTTTATGTTTACCGAGTCACCGAGAAGGATTTGGTAATGTAATTATAGAAGCAGCCGCTTGTAATTTGCCCGCTATAGCATCAAACATTTATGGTTTATGTGATGCCGTGGAAGACGGTTATTCAGGATTGTTACATGAAGTAAAAAATGAAAATTCAATTACGTCATCAATGGAAAAAATGGTAAATAACGAAATAGGTCTTAATAAAATGCGTAAAGATGCTCGTATGCGTGTAGAAGAAATTTTTGATGAGAAACATCTGCTAAAAGAATTTTTAGCATTTTATGATAAATTCATAAAATCTGTTGAAGTAGGAGTAAAATAAATGATTAAACGACTTTTCGATATTGTCTTTTCAGGTTTAGCGTTAATAGCACTTTCATTTGTAATATTGTTCCTATACCTAATCATTTATAAAAAGCTTGGCTCTCCCGTACTTTTTCGTCAAAAGCGCCCCGGATTGCACAATAATATTTTTGAAATGGTTAAGTTTCGCTCTATGTTAGATATTGCTGATAAAAACGGTAACATTCTGTCTGATGATAAACGTTTAACTCCATTTGGTGAAAAATTAAGATCAACAAGTCTTGATGAACTTCCTGGACTGTGGAATGTTTTTAAAGGGGACATGAGCCTTGTAGGGCCTCGTCCATTATTAGTAGAATATTTACCTCTTTATTCTGATGAGCAAGCAAGACGTCATGACATAAAGCCAGGTATAACAGGGTGGGCTCAAATTAATGGTCGTAATGCAATTAGCTGGCAACAAAAATTTGAATTTGATATTTGGTATGTAGACAACCAATCTTTTTGGTTAGACATAAAAATAATTTTACTCACAGTGAAAAAAGTTTTTGCTCGTAGTGACATTAACGCAACAGGTGAAGTTACCATGACAAAATTTACCGGAGATAACTCATGAAAAAATTGATTATTATTGGTGCTGGTGGACATGGCCGTGTTGTTGCTGACTGTGCTCAACAGCAAGGAAAATATAGCAAAATCGTTTTTTTAGATGACTGTTTTTTTGAACGGAAAGAAAATAGTGAATGGTCGGTTATTGGTGCAGTGAAAGATTTTCCACAATTTATTGATGACACAGATTTTGTTGTTGCATTTGGCAATAACCGTTTACGAAAAGATATACTTTCACAACTAAAAAAAGCAAAGGCTAATATTGTCTCTTTGATACACCCTACAGCAGTAGTAAGCCCTCACACATTCATTGGTAAAGGTGTTGTTGTGTTTGCAAATGCCGTAATAAACATTGGAGCAAGTATTGCCGATGGCTGTATAATAAATACAGCCGCCACCATTGATCACGACTGTGAACTTCATCAATGCGTACATATTTCACCTGGAGTTAATATTGCTGGTGGTGTTTATATAGCTCAACTTTCATGGATTGGTATTGGCAGTACTATCGTAGAATGTATTACCCTCGCTGATAATACACAAGTTGGTGCCGGCGCAGTAGTTACTCAATCAACACAAGCAAATTCATTATATGTGGGTGTGCCAGCTAAACGTATACGCTCATTAACTAAGATTTAATAGGAAATTCTGTGCTAAGTACTCCGTTTTCACCGTGGCCTAGTTTTACTGAACAAGAAATTGACGCCGTAACTTCGGTATTACGTTCAAACAAAGTTAATTATTGGACAGGACAAGAAGGAAGATCTTTTGAAAAAGAATTTGCTCTGTTCTGTAATAGTAAATATGCAATAGCGCTAGCAAATGGAACATTAGCTTTGGATCTTGCCTTAAAAGTATTAGACATAAAAGCAGGTGATGAAGTAATCGTCACTTCTCGCACGTTCATTGCATCAATTAGCAGTATTATCAATGCAGGTGCCACCCCTATATTTGCTGATGTTGAATTAGATAGTCAGAATATAAGTGCAAGAACTATCACGGAAGTGATAAGTAAGAAAACCAAAGCAATTTTGTGTGTCCATTTAGCTGGTTGGCCATGTGAAATGGATGAAATCATGGAGTTAGCAGATACGCATGATTTATTTGTTATTGAAGATTGCGCCCAAGCACATGGAACTAAATATAAAGGAAAACCAGTAGGGAGTATCGGTCATATAGGCGCTTGGTCTTTTTGCCAAGACAAGATAATGACTACAGGTGGCGAAGGTGGCATGTTAACCACTAATAACGAACTGCTTTGGCGAAACGCATGGGCTTATAAGGATCACGGAAAATCTTATGCCGCAGTTTATGAAACTCAGCACCCCGATGGTTATCGTTGGTTACATGAAACATTTGGTACTAACTGGCGATTAACTGAAATGCAATCCGCAATTGGTCGAATTCAATTAACACGAATGTCTTATTGGACAAGTTCTCGAACAGAAAATGCTAATAGAATACGTACTACTTGCCAAAAATATAATTGGCTAATCGTACCTGAAGTTCCGGAGTATATAGAACATGCTTATTATAAATGTTACATACAAATTGACATGGATAAACTCAACCCTGATTATTCTCGTGACAAAATTATTAATAAAATAGTAAATAAAGGTGTTCCATGTTTCTCAGGAAGTTGTTCCGAGGTTTACAAAGAAAAAGCATTTGATGGTACTCAATTAAGACCAAAATCACCCTTGAAGAATGCCCAACTACTGGGAGAAAATAGTCTGATGTTTTTAGTTCATCCAACATTAACCCACGAAGAAGTTGATAAAACCTGCCGTATACTTACTGACGTATTTAGCGAAATAGAACAAATGACCAAATAAATATGTTAATAGTTAATGACAATTGTAAGAAAACTTGTAGAATATTTGTTAATCCTTGAGTTTGTAATATTAAAGAATAAATAGACATGTGTTCTAAGGTGAAGATTTAATGGTAAGACGAATAGATTTAATCCCTGGTTCTATTAAGCTGATGATCGTGTTAGCTTATGATTTATTTGCTATTTCTTCAGCATTCTTCCTTTCTTACTTTATTCGAGTTGGCTTTGAAGGTATACATATATCTTGGTCTGAAATGGCTGTTTTCTCTCTCGTAACGCTTAGTACATTAGTCTTATTTTATAGTTTTGATGTATATAACTCTATTGTTAGGTATTTTAACGCTAAAGCTTTTATCAAAATTCAAAGCTTACTGATAGTAACAACTATAATATTCTACTTATCTGGATTTATTTTTGAAGCTTTTGTCCCTCGCTCTGTACCCATTGTTTTCTTAGTTCTCACCAGTGTGATGATTGCTGGTGCTAGAGGGTTGGTTGGCATTATTGATAATAAAAAGTGGTTCGACGAACGTGAAGGTGTCGTCATTTACGGAGCAAGCAATGCAGGTCGTCAATTAGTTAACGCCTTATCATTAGGAAATAAGTACCAACCTCTTGCATTTATTGATGAAAAGAAACGCTATCAGGGACGTACAGTATTAGGCTTGAAAATTTTTCCACATTTTAAAGTAAATCAACTTGTAAAAAAATATGGACAATTTAAAGTTCTAATTGCTATTCCTCAAGTAGACCCTATTAGATTAAAACAAATAGTATCTTTATTAGAGCCACATGCTCTAGAATTATTAATTGTCCCCAGTATGTCTGATATTGTTTCTGGTAAGCGAACTATTGATGAATTACGTGAAGTATCTGTTGATGAACTGCTTGGTAGAAAAACCGTAGAACCAATACCTGAATTATTATCCGCGAATATTAATAATAAAATTGTTATGGTTTCTGGTGCCGGTGGTTCAATAGGTAAAGAACTTTGTAGACAGATTGCTCAACATAAACCCAACAAACTTATCTTACTTGATGTTTCTGAAGCTTTTCTCTATGAAATACATCAAGAATTAACTGAGTTTTTAACGGAAACACACAACGATTTAGTTGTTGAGCCTCTCATTGGTAATGTTCAAAATGGTATGTTGATGAAACATATTTTCCATAAATACCAAGTTCAAACCATATATCATGCTGCTGCATACAAGCATGTACCTATGGTTGAACATAATGTTATTGCCGGTGTTACTAATAATGTACTTGGTACTAGTGAAATAGCACAAGCAGCGATTTTTTGTGAAGTAGAAACATTCGTACTTATATCTACCGATAAAGCAGTTCGTCCCACTAACGTTATGGGGGCAACAAAACGCCTAGCCGAATTAGTTTTACAAGGTTTAGCAAAGCAAGAACACAGTACACGCTTTGTAATGGTTCGTTTTGGAAACGTTTTGGGTTCTTCTGGTTCGGTAGTTCCACTATTTAAAAAGCAGATAAAGAAAGGTGGTCCGATAACGATTACCCACCCAGATATTATTCGTTACTTTATGACCATACCAGAAGCTGCACAGTTAGTCTTACAAGCTGGAGCTATGGGTTCAGGTGGCGACGTATTTGTTTTAGATATGGGGAATCCTGTTAAAATAATTGATTTAGCCCATAAAATGACCCATTTAATGGGGCTAACTATTCAGGATGAATCAAATCCAGATGGAGATATTGCAATTCAATTTAGCGGGTTAAGACCCGGTGAAAAACTTTATGAAGAATTATTGATTGATGACCATGCACAAAAGACAATGCATAAACGAATTCTTAGTGCTAATGAGCGTTCGCTTCCTTGGGCTGAAGTAACAAAAATACTATCTAACCTAAACGATGCAATGCGTGAAGAAGACGTATCAAAAATAAAGCAACTACTAATTGATGCACCTCTAGGATATCAACCAAACCCAAGTAATATAATAATTCTTAAACAAAGTGATGAATCATTTTCAGGTGAAGTACTAGAAGATCCAGTGTGTAATGCTGTTTAATGGAGAGGCTTACTTCACTAACATCAACCAAGCCTTAGCGTAATCAGGTAAATGCTTATTGGCTTGGTGATAATCTTTCCATCCTGAGTAACTATTTACTAACATATCTAATTGGAATAAATTTCCATCAAAAGCTCCGCCCTGATCTGCTAAAATCCCCACACGCGATATATTTTCATTGTTACGTTCATAACTAACCATAAACAGCTTGCCTAAACCGAGTTGCTTTACATTACCAGCAAAAGTAACTTGAGGCTTTAGTGCAATCTTATTTTCTTGTTTCTGTCCATAACCCATTATGCTGGGCACTTCTATGAAGTACCAGTACCTGGCTTGTTCTCGCTTTCCTACAGCATAGTCGTAGGGTATGCCATTATTGCGATGGACATTAAAATATCGAATTTTCCCCTCTACTTTTACTACTCCTGTTCCTTGCAATAAAACATCATGAAGAGCTTCTTCTGTTATCCAAATTAAGGCCTTAACTTTGTTATTTTGTATTATTGCTCCGTCAATAATCTGTTGGCGAGTGTATGAATATCGGATGAGTTGTGGTTTTAGACCTTCTGCTTGTTCTAGAGTAAGGTTAAATTCGTCAACGGGTAAAGTATACAAAGCCTGGTTGTATTTTTTTGTTTTTATAGGACTTCCATCAAGTAACTTTGTATAATATTTTGTCAGGAATATACTATCTTCGGGGATATTATTAAGTAAGCGACTTTTTATTTTATTGGTACTTTTTGCTGCAATTTCCCGTGCCGTTTTCAAATCTGGTTTCCAGTGATAAAAATTGAAATGTGCCTTTATAAAATTTGAATCATGTAAACGACTATTCCGATTTGATCTAACATCTTCAAGATATGTTGAACAGATAAAGCCTAGGGTCCTTTGAACATCCTTCATACTAATATTATCATCGAATACAGTGCCAGCGTGAACCGCAAATTTGTCTTCAGGTACACTCTCTATATATTTTTGCGTATTTTTAGATAACTCACATAACTCACTTGCTTTAAAATCTATAAGTTTATTAATTTCAGGTGTAGGCTCAAGAACAAACTCATATGCGTTTAATGAAAATGATAAAAATAATACCGGAAAGAGTTTAAATATTGAATGTTGCATCAACACCTGGCTGTTTATTTGTTATAGAGTAATATTGTAATATAACTTTAAATATTACCTAAGGTAAATATCTATAAACATTCAATACATTTGAAATACCCAATCTACAATCATAAAAATCGATAAATATTTTTTTCAGACAGCAAAAAGCCCGACTCTTTCGAATCAGGCTTTTCTAAATAGAAGCCTAGCAATGTCCTACTCTCACATGGGAACTCCCACACTACCATCGGCGCTAACACGTTTCACTTCTGAGTTCGGAATGGG
>Ga0233426_10002030_pt1 | contig 17529 bp, 19 predicted proteins | sample SI_118_April2016_6_FD_179875 | JGI IMG/M metagenome (GOLD analysis project Ga0233426, IMG submission 179875) | Seawater microbial communities from Saanich Inlet, British Columbia, Canada - SI_118_April2016_10_MG | ecosystem: Environmental > Aquatic > Marine > Inlet | place: Canada: British...
AAGCCACGCGAAAAAAGCTCGACCAAGGGCTTAAGCCCAATAAGCGCGCATTGTCTAAGGCGCTACGTCCTTGATGAATAAATGCCGAACGCGCCAGCATATAAACGTATGGATAAAGCACACTGGTCATCACGAACAAAATACCAAACGTGCCACGCATATACGGAAAGTACGCTTTAGCGCCAAACCATTCGCGATAAAGGGTTTGTACTGGGCCGCTGTAATCCATCAAGCCGAGCATCACAAAAGCAAATACATACGCGGGCATCGCTAAGGGCAATATCAACGCCCACTCTAGCCAACGTCGACCGGGGAACTCGCACATTGCCACAAACCACGCCAAGCTCACGCCAAAAACTAAGGTCCACACACCCACACCAACAAATAAGATAATGGTATTTTTAAGTAAGAAACCTAGCTGGGTTTCAATAAGGTGCTGCCATACTTCCGTTTGTGGATGCAGCCAACTCAACACAATCACGCCAATGGGAATGAGCACAATAATGACCATTAACCAGACGGGCAGCGACAACAGCACTCGCGCAGTACGCCGACTATTATTAAGTCGATAAACAAATTTTTGGATGGGTGATAGTGACAACATTACATCTCAAAAGTGGGTGGGTATATTATTTAGCTGATATTGGGTGCATAGGGTATGGTTATTTGATCACAAACGCAAAAACCCTTGAGTATAAATACTCAAGGGTTTCCGTAACATTGCGCATTTAGCTTAGATTTATTTATATCCAGCTCTGTCCATTAATTTTACCGCCGCAGCCTGCAATCGCCCAGCCGCCTCTACATTGATATCATCTGCCGTGAAATCACCCCATGCAGCAACCACTGGCGATGGCTTAACCGCTTTATTCACTGGATACTCTTGATTCAAGCCTGCAAAGTCACCTTGAGCCTCTTCTCCTGCCAGCCATTCTAACAGCTTCTGTGCAGCCTCTGGATTCTTTGCGTGCTTGGTAATACCCGCACCTGATACGTTAATGTGAACACCTCGACCGTCTTGGTTTGGCCAAAATAACGCTAATGGCGTTTGAGGATCTTTCTTCATCAAACGTGCATAATAGTAAGTATTAACTACTGCCACATCACACTGACCCGCTACCACTCCCTGCATCGTTTTCGTATCATTAGAGAATGGTGGTGCAGCTAGATTAGCCACCCAACCCTTCACGATTGCTTCTGTTTTCTCTTCACCTAAAGTATTAATCATGGTGGCAACTAATGATTTATTATAAATCTTTTTTGATGTGCGCAAGCACACGCGGCCTTTCCAATCATCATTCGCTAATGCTTCGTAGGTAGATAAGTCACTCGGTTTTACACGGTCTGTTGAATACACCAAGGTACGAGCGCGAATAGATAAACCATACCAATCGTCTTTTGCTGACTGCAAGTTAGCTGGCACTGCGGCCTCTAAAACGGGTGAATCTACTTTACGAAACAAGCCCTCTTCCGATGCCTGCCATAACACGCCTGCATCTACCGTCATAAAAATATCTGCTGGCGTTGAAGCGCCTTCTGCCTTTAGTCTCGCCATTAATGGGCCAGCCTTATCGGTAATAAAGCGCACTTGCGTACCCGTTTTTGCGGTATAGCGATCAAACAGCGGCTTAATCAAATGCTCTTTACGAGAAGAATACACCGTAATTACGCTATCTTTTGCAGCCTCTGCCGCAACAGCGGCAGGTGAAAAAGACAAGACAGAAACTAGAGCTGTCATAGCCCCCATAGAAATATTAACCCACTTCATAATAACTCCAACTAGTGACAACCGCTTTCGCTATTGAAAAACGGCGATATGTATTTTGTATTCACACGCCATATCGCTATACATGTAAAATATGACATTTGTCGCGCTAGCCCATATTGAGCACTTGCAGCACCAACAGGCAAATAGTAATCATTATTATTAAGATTTGCAAACAATATTTGCACAAAAAAGTATTACATTACCGAACCTTATATTATGACTCATCGCAACTTCTCTACCGACACCCTAAAGTGGTTTGACCAACATGGGCGTAAACATCTTCCTTGGCAGCAGAATCGTACCGCTTACCGCGTATGGGTATCTGAGATTATGCTGCAGCAAACACAAGTCACCACTGTAATACCTTATTACGAACGCTTTATGAGCAGCTTCCCTAGCGTGTTTGATTTGGCCAGAGCTAGTCAAGATGACGTATTAAATCACTGGGCTGGCTTAGGCTATTACGCCAGAGGACGTAATCTACACAAGTGCGCACAGGCCGTTGTTGATTTGCATCAAGGAAACTTTCCCGAAACGGTAGATGGATTGGTTGCGCTATCAGGAATAGGACGCTCGACCGCAGGGGCAATTATCAGCCTATCTTCAGGCAAGAGAGCCACCATTTTAGATGGCAATGTAAAGCGCGTACTGGCTCGCTACCATGGTGTAGAAGGCTGGACAGGCAAAGCGTCTGTCGCTGAAACGTTGTGGCAATATGCGGAAAAACATACACCCGAACAACGCTGCGATGACTTCAATCAAGCCATGATGGATTTAGGAGCAACGCTGTGTACGCGAAGCAAACCGGACTGCCAACACTGCCCGCTCAAGCCTAACTGTTACGCTTATGCAAAAGGCAAGCAAGCAGAGCTTCCTAACAAAAAGCCCAAAAAAACCACACCGGTTAAAACAATTCAATGGTTAGTACTCCGCAACTCACAAGACCAGATTTATTTAGAACAGCGACCACAACAAGGTATTTGGGGCGGACTGTGGAGCTTCCCTGAAATAGCGACTGACGACGACGGGCAAGTAATTAGTGAAGCTCACCACGGGAAAGTAAAAACTTACTCACAAACAGAACCTTTTAGACATACGTTCAGCCATTATCATTTAGACATTCAACCAACGTTAATAGAGCTAAGCAAACCTCACCGACAGGTTCGTAGTGATGACCAAGGCCGTTGGTTTGGATTAACCGAACTCAACACCATCGGTATGCCAGCTCCTGTAGAAAAGCTAATCAAGCATCTATCGATCTGACGCCAGCATCGCACCTATAAGACATCGCCGTATATTGCTAGCAACTAATATTACTAGCTACTAATATTGTTAGCCACTGACTAACACTAGTCGTACTGGCCAGCCAGACTTGCTAGAATGTTGCATTGCTGTTTATTATCACCCCGCATCTGGCGCACAGATGCTCACATCAAGGAACCCGCTCATGTCACGCACTGTTATCTGCAAGAAATATCAAAAAGAACTGCCCGGATTAACTACTCCGCCATTACCGGGCGCGGCAGGGCAGGAAATCTTCGAAACGGTATCACAGCAGGCATGGCTCGAGTGGATGCAACATCAAACGATGATCATTAACGAAAAGCAACTCAACATGATGGATATGGGGGCACGCACTTATCTCAGCGAACAGCGTAATAAGTTTTTCAATAATGAAGATTTTGAACAAGCCGAAGGTTACGTGCCACCCAGCGAGTAACCCCAAGTGCTGAACAAAAAAAGAACAAAATGCCTTATCCATTTGCATCAACTTCCAAAATTAGAGATCGAAACAGATAAATATAGATAAGGCCTCCGTTTTTACCGTTTTCCTATTGACTCAAGCTCCAAGAGCAGGTTTAATACGCGCCTTTCGCAGCTCCTGCGAATTAACATGTCAAAAAGCCCGGATAGCTCAGTTGGTAGAGCAGAGGATTGAAAATCCTCGTGTCCTTGGTTCGATTCCGAGTCCGGGCACCACTATTTATAAGGCTTACAACCGATTTACACCAAACCCCTAAAATGAAAAATCCTATTTGGTGTCAGTTTTGGTGCTAGTTTCTCATTTTGGTCGCAGTTACGACTTTCGCTTTTCCAGCCATTCCAACACATCACTTTTCAGCCAGCCAATACTCGACAAACCCAATGCGACACGCCGTGGAAATTGGCCAGATTTTTCTAATCGCCAGATCGTACTTCTTGAAATGCCCGTTAATCGTTGAACGTCTTTAGTGCGAAGGATACGGTCATCACCCTGATCATTAGACTGCGCGGTAACCGTTGATTTAGCAGACTGGATCGAACCACGTAAATGCTCAACCAACTGATACCCAAAAAAGATAATGTCGCTATTAGGCATCGCCAAATAACCAATACTTCCCTTTTTAGTTAATTGCTCAATAGACTCCACAGAACAGCGAAGAAACAGTGCGGCTTCTTGCATAGAAAACCGTTGGTACAATGCAACTCCCATTGCATCTGCCAACTGTGCTACTTCTTGCGAAAATAGCTCTCCCATACTCGATCACGCCTCATAGTTAATAAAGCCATAAGATACGTTATATTTGCTTTTTCATCCACAAGCGCACAGAATAAACACTCAACCACAGGCAACCATTATGAACGATGCGCACATTTTCTTTAATAGCGACACCTTTGATGAACGCATCAAGGCGTGGAAAACCGCATTACAAGCAAAACGCAATATCGACAAGAGCCTCGAACTTCAAAATGATCCTAAATGGAAAGATCGACTAGGCACAAAGGAAGAGCTGGAAGCCGCGCACACCATCATCAGCAATAGCCTTGATAAAGCTGGCTACGCATTGACTACGCAAGATATTGAACAGGCCAGAAAGCATGAGCTGCTAAATGCACAAGAAGCTCAAGCCGCCAACACTTACCAAGCAAAATCTAAACTGAAAAGTTTTCGTAAAGGCAGGGAAGAGCGTAGCCGTGATCGCGGTAATGACTTCGAGCGTTAATGGCCTACCGCCAAAGACTTATCAACCTTGATCATAGATCAGCAAAATAGTCATAAGCTACATACACCACCAGTCATAAACAAACCATCAACAGCACTACAGCGGCAAAACGCGCCACAAACAGCCGCTTAATCAATGCGTACTCACTTGCATAAGCATCCGCTTTGATCTTTGTCTTATCTTCTTGATAGGCACTATGTATTTTGACTAGCTCAAGCTGCTTTTCTTCTTTCACCAACGATAACGACTGCAACATCTCTGTTTTTTCATTGGTGAGTTTGATCACTTTACTGGACAGGTCAAGCAAGCTATCAATCTGCTCACTGCTTAATCATTGATTACTCATTTGGGTAGTCACTTCGTTGGACTGATTACCCTGTTTTTGCGTAGTCTCTGAGTAGTCAATATTGAAGTGCTTGAACACATCAACTCGCTTGGCATATAACTTTCCGTGTTCGAACTTGCTGTCTATATTTTTATTTTTTTTAACGGCTCGCCTTATGGTGATAAGGCTTTTTCAGGTTTGATCGGCAAGTTCTTGAAGGGGTAAAAACGTAGGATTCATCATATCTATATTAAGAATAGTATGAGTAACCATTGGACATACATTGATTACTCATTACTTATTGTAAGGAAATAATTGAGTAGTCAAACTTAAAACCCTCTGTTACTCATCATCAGGGAGCGCTGTTGGTTCATGGTCGGCATCACATTCTGAAATGACCATGTCTTTGCAAGGATCGCTACCCTCAAGCAACTTTTGTTCTACTGTTAATTTATCACTTTCTATCTTCATTCCACTTAACCCTTTAATTAAAATTTAATTAATTCTCTAATCTAACTTCTGGATATTATCGATAACACCTTCCAACGTACCAATAAGCTCCTTTGTGATAAATTCAACAAAAGGCTCTAAGTCACCTTTATCGGCTATTTGTAAGGCTTCAATATAATCCTGCCTTTGCTCGACACGAATAACCGCAGGGAAGCAGCTTTTTTTGAGTAAAATCAGATTCATTAGCACTCTTGCACCACGACCATTCCCATCATCAAAAGGGTGTATTCTGACCATATTGTAATGCGCCACAGAGGCGACATAGCACGGGTGCAGCGTATTAATATGATCACTCACCCATTGAACAAGTGCTGCCATTTCACCCTGAACATGCAAAGGCTCAACGTATTTATGCAACGTACCGTCTTGCTGCAATACATGATTAGGCTGTTTTTTGTACTGACCTGGATTTGCTAACTTCTCAATCGCTTTTCCATCCGAAGTCATGGCGGGTGTAGATTTCACACCATATAGCAGTAAAGCATTAATCTCTTTGATGAGGCTTTCTGATATTTCTCTTTCATTTTTGATGACATCAAATAAAAAGTCGATGGCATCTGCATGGTTTTGCGTATCGAGGTGATCTTTAAGGGGCTTCCCTTTAACGGTAAGCCCCTCGTTTAGAAAGAAAATAGTATCGCCTCGTGTGAACGTACTGCCCTCTATACTATTTGAGTTATATGTCCAATCTACTTTTAGCTTAAAAAGAATCGTCTTCCATAAATCGGAGTCTGCTTTTTTGAGGCCATCAAGCTGAGTGCTTTTATCGTTTAACAGATCAAAAAATGGTCGCAAGCGGTCATCAAGCGTGACGGGGTAATGTTTGTTATCAGACATATTGCTAGCCAGCCTTGATTCTGTTGAATTATCGTCAATAGTGTTTTTCATGTGCGTATTAGCGTTAAAAGACTATAGTGGCTTCATTATACAGATATTTATGATACGTCAATCTATCGTAAACGATGATCCAAATATCGGCCACTTTTGAACAAATACTATTTCTTCTTTTTCTCTACTATATCCCAAGCACACATGATTTTCTGAAATTCGATTTCCGCTTGCTTGCGTCTTTTGCCCGTAAATTGCTCGAACTTGTCGGGGTGGTACATGGCCGCTAAACTACGTTTGGCTTTTTTACATTCGGCTAGAGTGGCATTTTGATCGACACCTAGCACTTCGCAAGCCTCTGCAAAAGTGCGCGGCATCATAGACTCGTTATTAGTGGATTGCTGGCCTGAGCCAGATTTTTTATTCTTTTGTCGTTCCGCTTCTTCTCGCTGACGCTTTAGATCTTCTTTGGCTCGGTGCAAGCGCTCTTCGGCTTCTTGGTTTTCGCGGCGTAACTGCTCTTCTACATTTTGCCGTTGCCGCTGTAGATCATCTTCAGCTTCGCGCCTTTGTCGTCGTAGGTCTTCTTCATGCTCTGATTTTTGACGATCAAGATCATCGAACGCTTTATGGACGCTGCTGCTTATATCAAAGCGACATTTGATATTATAAAAACCATCTCGAATCACACCAAATACGCTGAAAAAGTTCTCTATAAATCCCAGTGCAAAGGCCACAAAAAATAGCATATTGTCTTGTTGATCAATCACGGGGAAAAAGCCTAGCAATAACATAAGGCCAATCATGACTAAAAACGGATTCATGTTTTTAAAGAGCTTACCCGTGACATTGCCTAAGCACACAAGAAACACAAACAAGAAGAGAAATGCGGTGATATTCATAAACCCTGCACCTTGTAATAAATGGGTTTGGCGGTGTGAACCAAAAACCCAACAACCAGCGGAACAGTAAACAACCAATAGTCTGCTTGAACCGTAAATTCAATAATAGGGGCAAGAAAAATAAAACCGATGACCAGCAAGATATATCGCCGCCTAACTATTGCCCACCCCAAAAACAGCCCTGTTAAAAAGAAACACGACAACCAAAAAAACAACATCATTCCTTCTGCTTGGCTCATCGCCTACCTCTTTTTATTTTATGCTTCCATTGATAATTCAACGTCATTGTTGGGGTGCTTTATACGCGCCATCAGCTTTTGTTTTCGTGTGCTTGGCTGGTGTCATACCCTTAATTGATGAAACGTGCCGCTATGGCGATTTTTAGGCTGTTGATACGATCCTTTTCTTGCCATGCTTTTGTATTTTCCATTTTTATAGTACGGCGTAAACTCAAAAATAAGTGGGTGATTGTTAGAACTCACGAATAATACCTGCTGATCTTTGAGGGTACGAATTTTATCGGGGGAGAGCAGATCCACTTCGTGATATTTTTCTTGGGTATCCAATAAACCCTCACGATGAATAATGAGCCGCTTACCTAAAATATCGCTTTGCTCCTTGGCCGTTCGATAGTCTGCTCCTGCGTAGATCATAAAACTCCCTATCCCTGTTTTAATTGATTGCCCTGCCTCTACGCCGTATTTTTCGGTAATTTGCGATACTCCTTGAAACACCATTGAGAGTGACACACGGTATTTTCGGATATTGTTCACAATAGTTTGAAAGTTATTAATATAACTATTACCGAACTCATCTAAAAAGCAGTACACGTCTAACTCGCCACGCACAGGCTTGTGATCCATCATCACACTAAAGAATCTCGAATAAAAAATATCCACTAAAAACTGGTAATACTTCCCTTGGTTTTCAGGGATGACGAGATAAATAGCGGTTTTTCTTTTTCTAAACGATTGCAGACCCATATCATCGACCGATAACAGCTTTTGTACTTCGCGATTATTGAGCTGCTTGAGTGCCGTTTTGACGATAGTGGAATAACTGGATAGCATTTTCTCATTACAACTGACAATCCCCATCCATGAATCGACGATAGAGGTATCGCTAGGATCATAGGGATTAATAGAGTGATCCATCACCCAATCATCAAGGTCGCCCCCGTCTGCACCAAACATTTGTGCCAAATAATTAATATTGGGGAGGTTTAAGTAATCAGGCATTGAGTACGCAAGACACTTAGCAAACACTTCAAGCAATGAAATTGCACCATCATTCCATATTCCTTCTTTGTCATTTCCATATTTTGAGAGAACGATAGACGTACAAATTTGTTCGATTTCAATAATGTCACGAGCATCAAGGCCGTGAAACGGATTAAATTTGCAACTCACGCTCAGATTATCAGGGCGAAGAGTGAGTATCTCGAACCCTTTATCTCGAAGGTGCTGAGACGTGTCGTCATATAATTCACCACTGGGATCTGTTATGACCATTGAGCAGCTCTGTGCGGCTTTATCGTAAATATTGGGGCGAATATACCCTGTAGATTTTCCTTTTCCTGGGGGCGCGACAATAGCGATATGCTCGAAGGAATCTTTTTCGGACAATCGCTTATTCACGCCATCAACAATGAGGCCACGATTACGACGATGAAAAATCTCACCCTCTTCAGACTTGCTGGCAAATCGTGCGCCATCTTCTTTTTTCAGCATATAGCCCTTAGCGAGATAGCTTCCCATTTTTCCAAGGCCAACAAAGGTGTCTTTGAGTATTTTTGACATAAAGGATCACATATTATTATCAGTTAAACGTAAAACCATTCGTGGTGTCTCGGTGTTTTCTACACAGAGTAAGCAAATGCTTACGCTGCATAATCATTTTATACTTATTGGGGTCATCCAATAATTGCCTTACCTGTTTTCACACATCGTTATCGGGGCTTTTATCGGGTGACTGCTTAGCCTTGCTTGCTTCATTGGTTTCTCGCTGCTTTTTCAAGTGAGCCTTTCGCCGCTCTATCTCTTGCTGCACATCAAAGTCTTTGGTGGCTCGCTCTTCTCGCGCACTAAAATCACCTGCAACCCATTCCTTCGCTTTATCTTTTGCCGATAGCGGCTCTTTGGTATCGCTGGGGTTATTCGACTGCCTCGCTTTCCACCCATCCAGATTCTCTTTGCTTTTTTTATTGCGCTCACGGGCTTCCCGATTGGAAAAATCACCAGCCAACCATTCTTTACCTACCTCAGCCACTTTTTCAGCGATGGTTTGATCATTAAAGTCTGCCACCTTCTCATCTGTCTTTTGCTGTTTTTTCCATTGGGCTTTTTTAGCACGTTTTTCACGTTGACTAAAGTCACCTGTGGCGGCTTCTTTTAATAAGTCCTTCACCGTATCCTTGCGCCCCTTGGCTTGCTGGTAGGGCGAGGATGAAGGTTCGAGCTTTAAGCGCACTAATACTTCTTGAAACTCATCGGCAAGGTTAAGGGTGGCTAAACGATGTTTTGATCCACGCGCAATATCATTGATATTGGTATGCTTACCCCGTGTGTAGAGTTCGAGCTTCTCATCGGCTAATTGTCTAAACAAGTGCTCGGGACTTTCGGTAGTTTCAAAGATCATCCGTAACCTGTCGATCAACTGATCTTTATGCGAGGGCTGCCTTGTCCTCTGCTTCATCTGCTGCTCTTTGTTCGAGTATTGCCCCTTACCCTCTTTTTCTTTGGTGATAACAGGCACTTGTTCTAGCTGAGGGAAATGTTTCAACACATTCAACTCGGCATTGGTTTTGACCAGATCAAAGGCTTTTTTAGTCAATCGGTGCTTGTAGGGAGAATCCAGCTCATTAGCACCAATCATCAAGTGATAATGTATATCGCGTTGGTGTTCTTCATGGAGAAAACCTGCCACTAAATTATTGGGGCAGCGTTCATTACAGTATTCATTAACAATATTGAGCAAGCATTCTTTCTGCTTATCCAGAGGCATAGTCTTGGAGCGCGTAAGAGAGATCACCTCGTGGTACAAATGCACCCCATTCGCACGCTCTTTGTAGCGTCTCGAATTGCGCATAAATTCATTAATGATCTCTTCGCCTTGTCGAGTATACAGATTACGCGTGTAGAAATGAGCGCCATTGGTATGCTCTGCGCCATCCTTCATATAATTAAAGAGCTGGTCGAAAGTACGGGTATTTCGTGACATGGATTTTATGATCATTGCCCCGTCTTACCTTTCACAAAATCGTTCACGATAGTTTCTAGCCGCTGGATCTGTGATAACAGCTCATGCTCATCCACCATCACTTGTAAATAATTTGAGCGGTGAGCGACTTGGTTGACGTTGTTGGCGACATTGCGAATCGGCCGTTTAATCTCTTGAAGTTCGGTTTCAAGGGGTTTTGAGAGCAGGGGATCTTGGTCTAAAAAAGCACGAATCACATCGGTCGCGGTGCGCGTAGGTTTCTGCTTGCGCTGCCCTGCGAGATAGGCCAACTGCTTGTATTCTTGAGGTGACAAACTGACGGAGACGCGCTTGCGTTTCTCCGTGTACTGGTAGTTTTCTTGGTAGGCTTTTTGGTATTCCTCTCTCGTATTCTTCGTCATACAGTCCGTATTTTCCTGTATTATCAATTAAAGAATTTGCCACAAATTCAAAATAAATGCCCGTTGCTTTGAGGGGGTCTAGGGGGAGGCTTCCCCTTAGCAAGATGTTTTGGTTACCAAAACGCGATCTTGCACTCCCATACACACCTCAGCGTGTAACCCCTATCATCACACAATCTTCACGTATTGAAAACAGGCACTATGAATGCGCCGCATTCATAAAATCAAGCAAACAAAAACCTCCTACTCAATGAGTGCTAGGAGGTTTGCATGATGGCTATGCTTTAGCAAAAACAATTATATATAAACTGCTGATAAAGCAAGACTATTATTGAAAATGGGATTTTTATTATAACGCGCCCCCTTCGGGGGCGAAGATTTTGTTACCAAAGAAAAAAGAAGGTGGGGTGGTGATTCTAGTAATGATTAAGCTAGCTATTGCGCATACGAATTTTACGAAGAATATCTACTGTAGATTCACCACCAGAATCCCACGTTTCAATATTATCGATAGCCTCTATGAGTTTATCCTTCTTTACTTTTCGTAGTGCTTCTGAGTGCGAATGAGCAACAAATGCAGATCGCTCTTGAATTGGTATAACCTCATCCAAAGCCTGACTAATATCAACTGGTATAGAAAATGATCTTTTAATGGCAGACATAATAACTCCTCATTAACAAAGTAAGCCAATACTGGCAATCACCACTTATTCGAGATAAGGCTGAATGGTTTTAAAGAAGCGATACCCTTTATCAGTTGCATCATCATTTTGATCGGCTGATAAGAAATTCAGATACTCGAACAATGAATCTTTTACCTTCTGTGCGACGAATAGCTGGAAGGGTTCGCTATCGCCCTCGTCGATACCTTCTTGTCTATCTTGCTGCCTACCTTGATAGCTACCCAAGATGCGATAGTATTCTTGTCGCTTACTCATTTCTGAATCAATGATGCTAATAGGGTAGCCATGCTTGAGAAGGTGTAAGTTCATCACCAATCGAGAGCTGCGACCGTTACCGTCAATGAACGGGTGAATATTCACCAATTTTTGGTGGAGATGCGCCGCCATTTCTACAGGGTGCATAGTGTCTTTATTTTCATCGTAGAAAATAAAGTAATCTTCCATCAACTTGTTCAGCAGAAAGGCTTGGGGGAATTCGTGCCGCGTTCCATCAGACTTCACAACAAACACGGGTTGCTTACGATAAACTCCTGCATCACGCTCTCGAATACCTTTCAGAATAAGCTGGTGAATACTGAGCAAATCGCGCTCACAAAAATCATTGCTCTGACTAGATAGCTCACGCACATACTGAATGGCATCTTGGTGGTTGATAGCTTCTAGGTGATCGTTCAATGGCTTGCCGCCAATGGTGAGCCCTTTTTCAATCACGTGCATGGTTTCATCAAACGTGAGGGAGTTCCCCTCAATACGGTTGGATTCATAGGTGTATTGAATATCCCATAGTGCCTGCATATCTTTGATCGTATCGGAGGATATGGGTCTAAAGCTATCGAGACATTTTTTCATGTCGGATAGCTGGTCGTACAGCTCATCAAGATTCTGCGTGGCAGGCCACACCTTTTCAAGATCGAACCGTGCGTTTGTTTGCTTATTGTTTTCCATGATTGCGTGTAGACAAGAAGTAAATCGTTCTTTGATATCAACAAGCTCCTGCTTCTCCTGTGGGGATGCAGGTATCGGTTGATCGGAGTTTATCGTCGGGATATGAGTGCCATTTTTCATCATGTGAGCGTCGCGCCATCGTGTAATAGCTCTATTCTACTGAAAACTGAGTAAAATCAACACTTTTGAATAATTGTGGTGGCTTTTGTGGAGACTATAACGGATGAAACAAAAAAGGGGCTAGTGCGCCCCTGATGATTCAACTCGTATTTGTCGTTGTTGAATCATACGAATAATATAGACCAATTGGTATCGCTTAAAACAACCATACTATACTTAGTTATCTCACACTACACCTTCTTTTATTTAAGAAATATCAATACTTTCCTAGCTTTACTTTAGTACGTTGTATTTTTTTAAATTTTTTCTTTTCTAAATTTTTCACTTTGGAGGCCTCGATAGTCACTGAATATTTATTTCTTTTACCCCCGGAACAAGGCGGCATGTATGCACCTTCTTTATCCCAATGGGGAGCCTTGTGTGCTGATATCATAATAACGCCTTCGGGCAGATCGTAACTATGCCCCGCTATCGCAGGAAATAAAACGTCGGTTGCCCCAGGCTCAATAACCATCGCTAGCTTACCGTGACCGCCGTAGTTCATTTTTCGATAGCTTTCATCATTAAATTTAACCACTATAGCTTCAGTGCCTTCGGGTATATTGCTGATTTTAATTTGGGGCGACATAGGGCTTTCACCACCAAAACGCTGACATTGCTGCCCTTTAGGTACGTTTTTTCCATCCCAAGATGGGTCAATAGTCACTGCACTAAACTCACTCGCGGTTGCGGCTGTAAAAATAACCGTAAGCCCAACCCCTATAAACCACTTTATTACTATATTTTTCATTTTAACTCCTAGGTTAATTGTATTGACGGTTACTATTATTATGCTAAAAATGAGCTAATTCTAACTGACTCGATAAAGCTGACTAACGCTAACAAACTAATAGCTAAGTTAAGCCACAGTTAATTGCAATACGAGTGCCTCACTAACACTTAAGATTAGTGCCGAAAAATGAATTTGAAGCACCTTTAAAATATTACTATTCTAGCGACGCTTTCGTACTTTATCTAGAGTAGATCACTAACCATAGCGGGCTCAACACTTATGATTCGACATAAAATGTTACTCACGTTAACCTCAAGAAAGCTAACGAAATTTGCCGCCTGTTTACGCGATGAGTAGAACCTGCTGTGCTTTACGCACTTGGAGCGGTTACCAAGAAGGAACTCTCACTTCTTCGATTTCTTTCTTATTCTGTTGTTGACTAACAGGCTTTTCCTCCAGCAAAGAGAGCTTAAGACCCGCTGACAAGCCTGATATATCACTATCAACTAACGTAGCTGAAGCTAAGCCGTTAACGGGGTTAAAACTAACTATTTTGATCACGCCAAGCTTCTTAGCACCTACGTTAGCTATTGGGCTTCCGGTATATTTATCGACTACCACCTCGCCCACCGAACTCACGGTTAGCTTATCGTTAATATTTAATCCTGCGTATTTTCCGTGGTTTAGTAGCACGGAATCAGAAGAGACATGCAGAATTTCGAGAGGTCTTATAGTGGTAAGTAGTTTTGATATAGCCTGGTTCGACAATCTTTCGAGTGCAATATAGTCAACATTACTTTTATCGTCTTCCAGTGAAAACGATAGCTCTAGCTTATGATTAGTTGCATACTGCGCTGTGTTCACATCTTGAAGATAGAGATACATTCTAAGTGTTACATCATAACCACCACCCGTATAAATGTCGTAAGATGCATTGTATCTTTTCTTTTTTTCGACTACTGAATAGTCGTAAATTGATCCGAAAACTAAGTAGTCCACGCCAGTTAAGGTGCCTGCAGGAAGCCCTGGTACTCGATCCTTACTAAAGTCAGTTAAGGCTTGCTGATTGATAAGCTGTTTTAGCTGTTTTGCATCTTGGTTAACCACCTGCAAACCTGACACGTTATTGAGAATATAAGTGAGTTTTTGCTCAAGCTCATTGACGTCTAAATAGCGGGATGTAGGCTTTGCAAAACTTAACCCGCCAAAGGCTAGGCGTATAGGCTCTGAAAATACGGTTTCTTGATCACCTGCCTTAGCGCTTAAGCTAGCGGACTCATCAACGGCTTCTGACGTCAGAACCGCTTTAGCCATTACTTCATTTAATGCCTTTTCAATTTGAGACTCAGCGCTACCGACATCCAAAACAGCAACCTCAATAACTTTGTCTTGGCTATAAAACCAACTTCTGCTTTTCACATCGACAATACGATAAGACAACTGTGTTCTTAGTACTCGCTCTCGATTATTGAGCGCTTTAACACCACCGCCGACAAGAGATGGGGAATTTTTATAAGAAACATCTAACCCTCTCATTTCGCCTACAAGTATATAGTCGGCAGACGGAAAGGAGCCATCAAATGTCGCTGTATCGGCGTCGGGCTTCTCGCCCACAAGGCGAGATAGTGTGTCCGTAAAATCTGCATCATTCGAATAGCCTTGTTCTTTGACTAGCTCGGTGATTCGATCCGACTCTACAACTTGCCATCCTTCCTTCGCTGCTAAAGCACCAGCTAGGCGCTCGCCTATGCCTTGGAGCTGCATAGCATACTGACCCGTTTGCGCTGATCCACTTAATTTAAATTTACCTACAGCCAGTGTTTTTTTATGATCATCTTCATTAAGGCTAGCGAAAAAATCGCATCCAGCCATCATACCGACAACCGCCAATATACAAATAATTTTTTTCATAGGGGAATCGCTCCTAGCTAGATTGCTTGACTAGCTGTGTAATGATTTTTTTAATACGTAAAAACTCGCGCTCTTTCGATACAGATTGAGCTACTTCGTGTTGAGAAGCTAGAAATTTCATTCTCTCTAGCCTTTCGACACCTTGTGGATGAGTGTTATAAAGGCATGTATTTTTTCCAAGGCGCTGGCTACCAAATAACGATACCAGCATCTGGTTACAAGCTGGTGCTTGCTTGGACCCAATACCGGCTTTGATAAATGAATTGAGGATATAAGCATCAGCTTCGAATTCGTGTAAGCGCTTATAACTTTTGTGAGCGAGATAGTTAAGGTTTTGTATGAAAGCGTCAAACTGCTTACTCTCTAGGCGGTTAGCAAGAATATCTTGCATGGAGTATTCTTTTAGCAGACGAGAAAGTGCAATACGTTTAGCCGCATGGTAGTGCTCGTTATGTCCTATTTCATGAGCGATAACACCTAAAAGATCATATTGATTACGGGCATGAAAAAGAAAACCAAACGTCACATAGATTACGCCCCCGCCCGGAGTAAAAGCATTTATTTCTGGGTCATTAAGAACTGCTATTCGCCAATGTAACCTTCGATGTGCCGCAGAAAAAAGTGGTTGAGCTATATTTGCTAGTAATGTATTTAATTCAGAATGTGGTAAAACAAGCTGTCTATGGAAACGGGGGTGCACTTTATGTGTTGGCATATGCGCGCCTTTCCAACACTCATCTGCAAGATATCGCTCAAATTCCTCGGGGAAAAACTCATTATTTCTTGCAGGGTCTGATAATAAGGCGTCTACGCCAGAGGTGCCTGCCAGAGACAACGGAGAAGCCGCTAGTAACGACATAACACCTAAGAATTCACGACGATTCATTATAGTATCCCATTATTGGTTTTTCCTAAGAACATCCAGTTTTTCTACCAAAACCCCAGACTCTAGCTTAACCACTTTGAGAATAGATGTTTTGTTATTAACCCGCTGCACCTCTGCAACACCGACATATTCTTCTGCTGTTTCCAGCACCTTACCTGTATCTGGATCAATTAATGGCTCGCCAGGCTTATAAATATTCAATTTATCTTTAACACTCAAGCCGCTACCTTGTCCTCGGTTAATCCATATTTTATTACCTTTGACGCTAAGCACGCGCATAGGATAAATGGCATCAATTAACTGGCTAGATATATCAAGCGCTGCACGCTGCAAAAGCTTTTTTTGCACAAGATCACGCGACGTATAAGTACTAGGCTTATTAACAATAACAGGATTAGTCGAAAAGGACTTGCTAACACTATAATTATCCATAATTTGGTTAGTAGAGGTATCAATAAATTGCACATCAACTACTAACCTTCCGTGGCTTGAACGTTTAAATTTATTGGCGATATTAGGGATCGCTTCACTTTTTGTATAGAACGAGAATGTTTTTATAGTAGGGAACACCAAATAATTTGATGCTAGCAACTGCCCCGAGCTAGCCGCATTTCCTTTTGATAAATCTGATTTTGAAAAATCTTGTTCATCTAATACCGCTTGACGCACCTGTTTATTATTATTAACAATTCTCAGTTTATTTGTTGCTAAAATTGCCGCTTCAATTTCGAGCCTGAAAGGCTCATGTGTAAGATATTTTTCAACATGCGAACTTATTTCTCCAGCGACAATACTTTTCTTTACTTGGACAACGGGAAGGCTTTTATTTGCTTGCAGTCCTTGGGAAATAACCAAAGTGACTGTAAAAAACAAAAATAACACGTGCTTTTTCATTATTTTTCCTATCGATTAATTTTGTAACATTATAATATTGGCTTTTTGCCCGTGAGCAACTGTATCTGATGGGTCCACGAACCGTATAGCTCTCCGTCTACCTTATAAATATCTAGCGTCATTCGATAGGGTTTGAACTTTTGGCCACCTTCACTGACTTGTGGCTTAGTTGCACTTAATCTGCCGGTCAAAACATAATCAAATTGAGTCGAGTTTTCTCCCATAATTCTAGCTACGCCACTATTAACAATAATAGATCACTGCTGTCCGGTTTAAAAATTAAAGCGGGTTAAAGAAGTCCGACCCCCTTGGTGTGCGGTAAAATAGCAGCTTTCGAGACAGCAAATTTACCTCAGGGGATTCGGACATGAAGCATCGTAA